>Ga0100378_1004361_pt1 | contig 13191 bp, 16 predicted proteins | sample CryGeymeta201502_FD_81535 | JGI IMG/M metagenome (GOLD analysis project Ga0100378, IMG submission 81535) | Groundwater microbial communities from Crystal Geyser aquifers in Utah, USA - Crystal Geyser metaG 2015-02 | ecosystem: Environmental > Aquatic > Deep subsurface > Groundwater | place: USA...
CTTAATGGTCGGCTTCTACTTCTATATTTTTATCTAGTACTACTAAAATGAAGACAAATAGTGCAAAGACGAAGATGAAGCCGAAACTGTCCAAGACGAATAAAAGCAGAAATAAAGGGTGATCAAAAAATTTTTCTCATCGATTTCTGAGAAGGAAAAAAGGGCAGAAAAACAAAAGGCCCTTGAAAAAGAGCAGTTTGGTAAGGAAATGGCCAGATTTTATAAAGATTACTACACAGCCTACAAATTCTATAGATCTAAAACTCTGACGATTGAAGCCAACATTTATGATAAACTGACAAAAATATACTTCCCAAAGATACCTCTTTGTGATGAGCTCACATAAAAGATGGAGTCGAAGCTGGTGGAAGAGGCTGAGAGGATCAGTCACTAGGAAAAGATCAAAAGTTTGATGGAATTTGAAGAGTAGTGTTATAGCAATCTCAACGGGTAAGAGACGTACTTCAAAGAAATGGAGGAAAAATCCTCAACATTAGCTTTCCTTATCAAGTTGGTAAAGAGAGAGGACGACATTTTTCTGATAATTTGGGCTGTCAGCGTCCTCATAACAATCAACTATTTGCTTTACGATTATGTGAAACCCTACCATTATTTCAACGAGCTGGTGGGACATTTCCTGATTCCTAAAGACTTTCTCAGTGTGTTTATGCTCGTATTAGAGTTGATCAGTTTATTCTTTGGCATTGTCTTGCTGCTGAATCTGATACTTAAGAAGGTACCTTATTTGGTTGAAATCTATAAAGCTCGCTATGAAAAGGAGAAGGAATAGAGGGAGAAGAAAGGAAAAAATGATTAAGATTAAGACAGCTATGCTATCTATCTGGCAACAAATCTATTCAAAACTACTGCTCTGGATTTCTACATCATGGTCTTTAGTTTCCTTACTATTGTCCATCCTCTCTTTGCAGGTTTCTAACTCATCTACATAATTGACAGAATAGCCATTGGTAAGCAAATCATCGTTGCTATCAAATAAACAGCCTTCTCTCTATTTGCTGCAACAGGTCTACTCGTTATATGCAACTATGTCTATGCCATGTTGATCTACGTCGCCTTTACGAATGACATAGGATATGGAGGAACCTGCCAGACCTTATTTAAATGCTTTTTGATGGTGTTTGACCAAAGTCTCAAAGGGGATTCAGGATTTTTAGGCAATGCAGAAACAGACTACACATACAACGTTTTCACTATGAAATTTCTTTGCGAAATATTTTATATATTGTTTGTGAAGAAGGTTATTTTTGAAATATTCTCTGGAACTATCATCGACAAATTTTCAGAATTGCGTTAGAAAGAGTAAGACACAGAGAAGGATTAGAAGTCAAATTGCTACATTTGTGGTCTTGAACGATTCGAAATAGATTTTGAGCTGGAAGGATTCGAGGAGCATACCAAGAACACTCACAATAAGCTGAACTACATATTTTACCTGTTTTATCTGAGAAGGAAAAAAAATTAGCACTTCGGAATTGAGGAAAACTATATCTGGAAGTTGCACTAGAATGATATAAATGATTGGATCCCTGACGAGACGAGTCTGCTGAAGCAGGAGAAGGAAGGAGAAGGGGAGGAAGAATAGGCCAAAAATTAACTGGAGGAGTACTAGAAATACTTCGGAAGGAAGATGACAGAGATGAAGAAGTTGAAGCAAAGAATGGAGTTCATGTCAACACAATTAAAATAAACAAATCTTTGATCTTGTATCCATAGTGTAATCATGATAGGCGATAATGATCTGCTAGTTTGGTTGTTTCATCTAGAAAATATTGTAGTGGTCAAAAAAATGATATGAAAAATGGGAATTTCTTTCTGACATTTTTCCACAATGTTGTAAATTTATCGATTGATAACTTTTCTGATGGGGTGGTTTCCGTATGTTGAAGACTTGGCAGATGGTGCAGATCTTCCTGTCGATATCGTCAAAATAGCACTTGGACTGACAGCTGTCGTCCTCATAAGTACCTTTTCTATCATTCAGGTCCTCTGTACAGGTTGTTCCCCAGTCGAATCATCCGTCACACTCTAAGTATTCTCTTTGGAGGCAGTTTTCTATTTTTCATGCTTTAGGAGATTGCTTTCTTCGTGCTGGGGGCAATGGTGATTCCATATTTTCTGATGCGAGTATTACCCAACCCTTTTATGGTCAGTGTGTTATGTTCAGTCGTGATGTTACTGATAGTGCACTCATATCGCTTCATGTAATGATAGTCTTAGTAAAGAGTTTCATATGTGGTGTGGAGCGTGGATTGCTCTGTATATGTGATGGTCCTGGTCACCAAGATTACTTACTATGCTAAATGGTACTAAAAGATATAATTAAAAAGAGTATGTTTTTGGGATTATATGGGCTATAACCTCTTTCTCCCTGGGCTGCTGGCAGGACCAACCTTCAACTATAAACTTTTCCTATAGTACATCTACGAACCCAAGCAAAGACCTCTCAACTTCTTATCTGCCATCACACCTCTCCTGATTGGTCTGCCTATATGCGCTGTAACAGTCATCTGTCTGCCCACTTTCACTTCAAGTTGGCCTCTCTAAAGCTCATTTTACCTTGGGCTTCCTTTCTGGCAAAAGGTTCTTCTTCTAAACCCAATAGGCTTCATATACAGAAGCAAATACTACACAGGATGGTATGTCAGCCAGGCTGCAGTGAATTTATCAGGCATCAGTCAGAGCGATTCTGGGCTGTACGATAGGATAATGGCTGTGAGCATCATGTTCTAGTTGGAGCCTAATCCGAAAATGAAGACTGAGTATTGGAATAGCAGCTTCCAGGTCTGGCTGAAAGATGTAGTCTATGCTTAGCTTTCAACAAAAATGAGCAGCAACTTGGCTCTTTTTGGTACCTTTATCGTCTCAGCCTTCTGGCATGGACTCTATCTGGTCTACTATCTCAGTAAATATAAATATATTCAGTATTTTTCCTATGGGCAATTTTGATTCACGTGACAAAATGGTCTTATAAATGGTCCTTAGTTTTACCCAAAAGCATCAGAAATTCTCCTTTGACAACCTTCTTGACCTGGTTGACAGCATTTTGTTTGTTTAATCCTATTGGTATGGCAGGGGCGATTCTTCATTGGGGAAACGCAATTCAGTTTCTAAAAGATCTATATTACTATCCCGTCATCATTCTTGGCATTCTGTTGGTGCTCAGCCTGGTAGTACGACCTCCAAAATCCAAACAGGCACAGGCCTAAAAAGAAGCATGATCTCTATAGCTCTAAATATGAAAATAATGACACAGTATCAGGCCGCGTCATCTAAACTGATCATTTGGAACACCTTTTCAATGAGATCAGCAAACTCCTTTCGAGAGATACGGTTGTCCCCGTTTTCGTCTACCTCATCCAGGATTTAGTCAACTTCCTCTCGGGTGGGGTTATCGACTCCGATTTATTTTGCGATCTGCACAAGGACTTGTTCGAATTCTCCTCTTTCAAGGTAGCCACTGCCATCGATGTCCACTTTTCTGAAGGCGTCCTCCATGAGTTTCTTCATGTTTTTAGGATTCTTCATCATCTCCTCGAATTTTTTAGGTCTGCTCATCCAATCCAATAATATTTAATTACACAGATCCAATTATCACATTCCCAATAAATCACATCAAATCATCATTGATATTCTCATAACGCAATTCCCTCTTTGATAATAATTTCAAAATATCAATGTCACAAACAGGTCCTGTTTTAAAACCAGCCGAGGAGGAAGAACAAGGCCTCTTGAAGAAAGATATCAACAAAGCCGACATTGCTAGTGGCAAGTACAAGAGGCGATAGGAGCTTGGCGATAAGATTCTGGTGTACGTCAGAAGTATATTTTGGGCAGCCATTGGAGGACTCACTGTCTATTATACCAACTTCTTCCATCACCTCTTCAGAAACCCCAATATCAATCAGCTTTTCTTTGAAATCACTATCACAGGATACACTATGATTGTGTGCCTGATGATCTTTTCGACCTTTATCATGCCCCGAATCTCAGGCATCCGCGACATCGAAGAGTACAATCCTAAGTTGGTGTCACTGGGAGCTGTGGTGGGTCTGGTGAGTGTGATATCTTTAATTGTTGCCATTTGGCCAGTCTGGGGATGGTGGTCTCTGTTGATCTTCCTTTTCCTCTGGAAAGGCTTCTTCTCGCTGGCAGTCTTCCTTCCTGGAGGAGACATAGGCAACATTATCTTCCTAATTATCGTAGCATGCACGGTTCTGTCATTTTACGTGATATAGCACGAGGGCTATCTTCATCAATGATCATATGTCATGTATATTATTCGTAGTTTACACAGCATGATTCCCTAACAATTAAAACAGATGTTCGGACTCACAGATCAGAAAGATGTCGCGATGGCGAACAATATCTGGAAAATGCTTGATGATATGTCGGAGAGTAACCCGCAGGAATATCAACAATTTGTGCAGAAAAATATGAAAGAAGGGATCCAAGATGTCAAAAAGAAACAAGATGAATAAAATCAACCCTATAAGATCAAGCCGAAAATAGGAGTATGTCTCAATATGAGTGCTACGCTTAGCTAAAAACCTCTGGAAAATAGTCTGAATCAAAAAGTGCTTGTGACTGAGAAACCTTGGGCAGATGTGAAGTGCAAATTTCCTGCCTCCATTAATATAACCTTCAACATAACACACAGTGACAGAATCAGAGACCTTTCGTCTAAAAAAAGTCAAAAATCCATCAGCAAATTCGAACTCAGTCAACTTCAAGATATTGAATGTTTTTACTACTCGTTGCAAGGACCTCTTGCTAAAGATAAAGAGAGCACTTCTTTTGACTACTGCATGATCGTGGGGAGTCGACTATTCGAAGATCTGATGAGTCAAAATGGGGGAAAGAAAATTTTGATGGGGCTTTGTGTGAGCTATCTCCAATAAAGATTGGGAATGGACAAAAATCCTCTGTTAAAGCACTACAATCCAGATTAATACAAGAGGCTTGCCTACTACAACATTGAGAAATATTCAATGGTCATCAGCGAGAAACCTTTCAAATATGGAGACAGTACAGAACCTATAGAGTTTTTACTTGAAAGGTAAGTTGATAAGAAAAGACTGGATGAGGAGAAAAAAGCAAAGGAGAAGAAAGAAAAATAAATCAAAGCTAAAAAGCCTGAAATTTTGTACAAGTAATCAAAAAAGGAAGAGCCTGAAATATCAAGCATTAAACTGGCCACTGAGTCGTCTCCAGCTAGCAAAAAAAGTAAGTTGTTATTAATTTAGAGCCTTTAATTGAAGTTCTCAAGTAGGAAGACCACTAAGCCGACAATGAGATTTCCTATACAATGAAATAATCTGAAGTAGGCTATAGCTTCTAATTTCTTCTGCCAGGAGTGACTTCAATCAAAGATGTAGACCTGTAAATGAAGCCAGATTGTGTGAAGCTAAAATCGGCTGGCAAAAGAGAGTTGCTGATACCTTTGAAGAGACCCATCAACGAAGAAACAATAAAGGCTAAATTCAAGAAAGCATAAAAAATGCTCAAACTGGATGTTAAGTTTATATGATTATCAATGCTGTTGTTTGTTTCTCCTTGCCTGAATTTTCATTTCTCGAATGAAAGCTTAGTAGGAAGGTAGCTTTACTTTCTCCTCAGTTTCACATCGAATCACTTATTTCTGACAAGGCTCAGTTACTTAACCTTCATAGTTGATGCTTGTTTGCTTCATAGGGAACTGTTTTGGCTTCCATAAGGGCCTGGCAGGTTGATTTTTTCTTTTGAAGACGTAGTCTGGAATAAAATTTTAGAGATCGTTAAATAGAGGTGCTTTTGCTTTCTGAAGCGGGTTCACTTATGACATATTACGATGCTTTCTGAATTTCAATTTACTCTTATTCTCCTTTTTAGCATATTGCTAGTACCTGTGCTCCTGATTTTCTTCCACATTCTCAGGATGTTCAATGCTCTTGATGCTCCAAGCAGAAATGGTTATATTTTCATGTATTTTCTCCTTTATTTTTCTATGCCTTTCCCTCTATGTTGCTCCTCTGTTTATGTTTTTACTATTTCTTTTTTAAGTCAATGGAGCAATAGCTTCAATGTATTTTTCTGACTCATAATGTGCACAGCTTCTGAGGGATTGTCTTTTTTTGAAATCTGAGTATTTTTCGCGGTGTTGAGGAATAGGTGCAAGATTTGCTATTTTTCGAAGAAGGGCAATATGTAGGAGGGTCCCGCTTTCCATGGAGAACAAAATAAAATATAATTTTGATTGACTTAAACCTTATTGATATTTTGTTTGCTAAAATTTTCAGAATGTAGAGGTGCTTCAGAATAGCTCAGATTTATAGTTTAACTGTGGATCTTTTAAATGCGGCTCAAAGCTATAGTATAATTAATTTATTACCAGAAAATGATGAGAGCCATGAGAGGAGGATTACAGCTGTTAATGTCTGCTGCTAAAAAGATTCCCAGGCCCAGAGATCCATCGGTTGCTGAGTCCTTTGAGACTAAGATCAGTGATGATATGGCAAAGATGCTGGTAGATCCACGAGGATTCATGACCGAGGAAGAAAAACTCATGGAAGTTGCAAATAGTGCTGAAGGAGTCTTTTAGAAAGAGCAATAATAGATTGTTGCTTCTACTGAAGCTGGAGCATCGACACATAAATATGAAAGACCCCCGATGGAACCAGAATATGGTTTCAAGCAAAAAGGACCAGAACCAACTAGATATGGAGACTGGGAAAATAAGGGAAAGTGTGTTGATTTCTGAATTATTGTCATTTACTGCATTCTTTGTTGAACACCTGACTAAACCTATCGATTTATTAGTTTTAATTATAATTTTCTGGATAAGACTACTTTGACAAGAAGCATGAAAAATTCAATAGCTGCCGATCTCGAGCAAATCCTAACTAACCTCAGAGCGCAAAATCAATAAATAAACAAGACACTAAGAGAGATGAGAAAGTCGAAAAGCACAGTAGCTTTCAATAATCATTCCAAAAATAACCCTGAACAGAGATCCCCTCTCAAAGAGGTCGTCAACAAGGATAAAAAGAAATAATAAGTCAAAAAATCAAAATCTTTTCATAGATGTAAGTCTTGCCAATTCATTGACAACAAGGACAAACATTAACCAGACAAGAAGAGCAAAATTGGCCCAGAGAAGTCTCGAATTACAACCATATCATCACCAAAGAGCACCTTGAGCTCAGTAAAGAAGTCGATGCCAAAGAAACTGCTGAGTCCCAGAAAGGACATGACCCAAAACTATTTGAAGATGCTGAAAGTTCGCAAGAGTACAGCCACAAAAAAGTTCATATGATATTATAAGGAGGATACAAATCATGTCCAGTGTTGTACAAGTCATGTCCAGTATTGATAATTATTCCTGATAAAGTTACCCCTTTCTTATCCCTTCCGAGGAATGTATGTTTGAAACCTTCGAGAGTAAAGGTTGTCTTCTTCTTTTGTTGGAGAATAGTCCCTACCTGGAGAAGCACCATAGCCTACCTTGGCTTTGTCGGGGCGGGTATATTCCTAAGGATGGTAATATTTGGGGGTTGTTGGATACTTATTGTAAATGCTTGAAACTATTGAATTTATGTTTGGCTCTTCTTCATCGATTTGGTAATTGAAGCGTCTTTTGTTAGTGACCGAGCCAACATATCTGCTCTCAAGATAAGGCTTATTATTTCTGTCAGATGCTTCATATTGATTTTTTGATGGACTTGTTTGCCGAAAGGGGCTGCCCGCGGCTCGGACACCTCTTTACCTTGATAGAGATCTCTTTAGGATGTCATTTTAGAGGACCCTCCTGACTCCTTCCTCGTGAATGGCTTCCTATCTTTCTTCTTATGGCTTGAATGGTCTGATTGAATCCAAAAAATCTCGATCTATTATTTTCCTTGGCTCAGTGATCTCTTGTGGGGGTTCCTTGACGATTTCTGAAGGAATGTATTGGTGATTAGATGATTATGTTCTTTTGAACAGATCAGAAGCAAAAGGATCATCAGCTCTATACGAAATTTATGAAGAAATATTGGGGTTACTTCGCATATTGGATTTGAAGTGATTTACAGGAGTTTATAGTTTCCTCGAATTTTCCAAAGTATAGACATCTTAGACTCTAATTGGTTCAGGTTTCATTGGAGGTTGTTGATAAATATTGTCCAGCTCTTTTTATACTCCTGGAATAAATTTATGAAATTGCTCCTGAACTCGAGACAGTTTATTGAATTCTTACATCTTTACGGACTAGTGATCAGGATCGATGTGGGTCATGCTCTTTTCAATAGCTTCCTGCAACTTCTTATACAGATACAGTTCCTAAGGTAAATTGATGTCCAGATCGATCCACCTCTATCGAAATCTTCGATGTAGAGACCTCAGGTTATCAGTCCATGTGAGGAACTCTTCTTCAGTATTTTGTTGATAATTTGAAGCCTAAATTTTATTGAGTTGACCTTGTAAAAACCGGCCATAGACCCACTTCATTTATCCTGGGGAAATCAGAATGCCAAAGCCATCAAACTGTCCTTGGTTAAATTATCCGACATATTTGTTTCCGTTGGTAAATATTTTCTACCCGAAAACATGCATTATTTAGCCTTAGTAATACCCTCTTTCGATAAACTTCAGGTAGAGGGGTCTCTCGCCATTAGTTGTCAAATTTTAAGCATAGATGGTAAAAGATAGACCTTAGAGTTGTCCATCGTCATTGTAAAAGCCTATTACCTTTTTGCTTCGTTCAGAGTTGATATGTAGTTTTGTTGGTCTTTAAAAAGTCAACTAAAAAGCTTGTTGATGCTTGACTCCAATTATTTTTGTTGCTGTACTATTTCCAAAAACATCTTCGTTGTCTTTTTTATCTAAGTGTAATATTTTATTTGATAAAGTTCCCTTCTTATAGGTCAGTTTGTAGATCTTATGGTCGTGATGGTCAATGAGAACGCCTGAACCATTGCATTTCATACTCCCATCGTTGAAGGGCAGTAGTACTATATAGCTACCTTGCTTGTAGGCGATCTCGAATTCATTTGAATTTATATACAGCATTGATATGATTGAGTTTTCACGAAATATGATGTTGTGACCTGTGGGGGTGTCATGCAGATAATCGCTGATGACGGCGGACCCATCGTCGTGCAAAATGAGTCCTTTTCCATGTTTTTTGAACCCGCTCATACCTCCCATGTAGACTGCATTATTGAAGTGGCAAAAATACCTTTGATACTCTGTTGATTTGTTCATCGGCAGTTTGCTTTACTCTGTTCCGAATCTCGCAGCAATTTATGACTGTACTTTATTGCGGGAAGGAGAGAAAGATCTCCTCATGGCACAGCTAAAAGTTATTATTATACTTTATTGGATCTCTAAAACAAATATCAATCACAGCAGAGCTGATAAGCGCTTGTAATTTTCATAGTTCTCGTTTTAGATTCTTATCTTTGCTAACATCTCGTCTGCCTGCTTTTGTTACTCCTCTGACATCGGCTTCTGTCTGAATTTGTTCCTCATGTAGTAAAATTCAAGAATATTCCTTAACTATTGCTCTCTCGGGGTCATCATTCCTCCCAGAGCCATTTTCTATGTGGTATAATAAGTGAATAGCCCATCGGTGATCTACCTTGCCCAAAAAGTACATTGAGCTTGAAGCCATAGAGAACCAGGCAGGCTATAAATTTACTTAGCCATTTTTTAGGAGCGTAAGCCATGACTCCAAGCAAAAGGATGGAGCATCCATGATATGTCATATAGGCATTGAGAACTTTAGGGTACTTTTCAAGGTCTGCATTCATCTATCTACTTTAAGCAGTATAATACGTATAAGCAAGCAGCCGATTAAACTTTTCATGCTCCTCGAGATGGAAGTTGAAATACTTTGCTCTCATCTGCATATCTCTATTGTCATACTCTTTGGATGAAGGATCTTGTCTTTCGGTCTTCGTATTTATCGGCTTATTGCAACTATAGCTCGTCCTTGTTAAACTGCTCTTTATCGATCTCGTGCTGCTTCTTGTACTCCTCAAGCTGCTTCTATGTCAGCATTCAACTTATATAAAAATAATTCAGGCAATGGAACAAAATATATTAGAAAGAATCAGCTCCTCAATACTATTCATCATAGGCCCACCCTGATATATCTTCCTTCTAGCGAGAAGTAGGAACAGTTTGTTGGATTTTCAAACTTTTGGGAAAATTGCGGGAAGGCTTGCGACTTTGAATAATGGATTATCGACGCTAGCTACCAATTTTTGTCTTGACCTTTGACAGTGAAAGATTATTCGGTGAGGTGAGCATAAGCTCATTTCGAGGAGCAAGTTCAGTATATTGTTTTTCTTTGAGGGCATTCTTTCTGATATTCATGGGTGAGCTGTTTTTTATCAATCGATAGAGATCTCCTTTCGGATGGTTTTTTAGATACTTTTTACTTGCTGTTATTTCAGTTTCTTCAGGAGCTGTTTTGGAGTGTTGGGCGTCATCATAATAAATAGTACTTTTGCCCAGCTCTTTTCCATAATTGAAAGAGTTGACTTTGTTGTATTGATACAGGTGGCTATACTTGGCTTGGTACTAGCTTTTTTCTTGGGCTTTTGCCAAAAGTTATCCTCTGACGTTGTGGTTGACTGATTTTCTTTAGCGGACATAGATGGAAGGAGAAAACAAATTGGAAGTGTTGAGAAAAATGTGATGTTTTTTGTTGAGCAGTTTCTATAAACTATTAGTTTTCCTGGCCTGAAGAGTGAAATGATGTGGCTCTTCTTGAGCCTGCGATTTATCTACAGTCTAGGAGCGTAAACCCATTAATCTCTTCTTCCTGTCTGATACTTCTGATTGATCCACCTGTAAAGTTTTCAGCCCTTTCTTGGGAAAATGTTTCGATTGGTTATGCTGATATTTTTATTTTATTTTGGCTTGAACAGTTTTTCGAAAAATGGTAGGATCGAATGTCTATGAAACATGGAGCAGGTTGAATTGCTGATGATGCTGACCGATGACATTTTTAAGGTTGGGTGGCGGGCTGAGGTTGGCAGAGAACTCGAAGGGCTCTATTGGAGGGTTGTGGATCATAATTATAGATCAGTTTTCAGAGGATTATTATTATAGCAGACGAAAAAGAACATAAAAGAAGCATAAAATTAATCTGAATGAATTGCTTCTGTCTTCTCAAATGTCAAAGTCATTATTCTTCCTGTTGTATAATCAATGTAAATATAATAACCAAGAAACTCTCCCAAAGATCCTCTTGCTTCGTTCTCAGATCACATCATTGTGCCCATCAAATATGACGAAATATATGATCATGCTACCGTTAAAATACTCAGGTCGTAAAACCTCATCAATATGCTGGCCAATACTGTTCCTCACCATCGAAGTTAGAAATAATGTAAAAATATTGCCGAACTGCTCAAAGGAGAACCATACTTTGCTTCGATTGCTAAAAATTTCAAAATGTTGTTAGAAATCAGTCAATGGGTGGAGTACAAAAAGGTCAAAGAGGAGTAGTATATATATAAGATGGGACAAAACTTCGATCGCTTCTACATATTGATCAAAGGTGAAGTGCATGAAACTGTAACAGAAAAAGTAGTTGAAGAAGAACCCGTCAAGCAAAATTAGGAAGAGGAAGAGTTAAGAGCGACTGCCACTGTCCATTCATGTGTGTTGCCTATGTCCATGCCTGACCTATCTAAAAAAGGAGGCAGCTATCATGAGAAAAGCAAGGAAATGGTAAAAAAGCTAAGACTGGCCAAAAGATTAAGCCTCATTCAATAAATCCAAGAGGAAGTGCCTTAAAAGCCAAAGCAGGTTCAGATGTAAGAAAGGATGGTTCGCTTGGTCAGTCCTGGAGAAAGCTTTGGTGATGTTAGTCAGACTCAAAAGAGGGGTACTCATGCTAAAGCTAAGGAAATAAGTCATTTGCTGGTCATCAAGAAGCAATACTATCAGAGTATCTCACAAGGCCAACTCAAGTCGGAGGGCAAAAAAAGATACTAATTTCTCAGTTCTTTGAGTTTCTTCAAGATGCTCAACAGATACTCCCTCGAAGCCATCATTTACTGCCTGGAAGAGCAGAAGATCGGCTATAATCAGGTCGTTTATGAAGAAGGAGAAAAAGCCAACTACATTCATGTCATTTATCGAGGATAATTCAAGTTATACAAGAAGATCGTATCAAAGAAGCAGCACACTTGGAGAGAAGGATTCACCGATATGTAATCGAGTTACTATATACCTCAGAGAAAGAGTTCCTTCAAAACTGTGGGGCCTGGATAAATTCTATGTATTTTGGAAATATTCGACAAGGAACAACAATGTATGGAAAGTTGTGTCTGCAAGAGCCAAGAAGGAGTCATACTGCGATTTAACAAGGCCAAATTTCTTAAAAATGTGATGACCCCCGATAACAATATGGAATAAATTATGACTTTTGTCTAAAAGAAAACTAATTCCAAGAAAAAGTAGATTTAGAAGTTTCTATAGCGACAGGAAAATGATAACATGTATGTGCGATACTTACATACGCCTTCAGCTCGTTCCCGATCCTGCAAAACCGAAAGTAGCCATGAAAAATAATTTTCCTAGAAGAAAGAAAGGCTTCGTCGACTCTCGACTTCCAATAATTTCTTTTCCCGAATGAATGAGAATGTGCATGCTCAAAGCAAGATCAGAAGAATTTCGATCAACCGAAGTCTAAAAAATACAGAACGGCCGAAGGATCAAGAGGTACCGAGTAGCATTAAAGACATTGTGGAGCTAGTGGCGAACTAGAATAATTATCACAATATGCGTTGTCCTGAGAAGAAGATAACTTTGTTCGACTTCAGCATTAGCGTAAGAGCTTGTTAACTTAGAAAATTCCTCTTCATATTCGGAAAAAATACTAATTTCTGTACAGGAAGCCAAAACAATGATCCTTTCTCTCATTATTAAATTTATTATGAGCGACATTTTCAGCAACCATAAACTTAGAAGTAAAAGCGCACACCCTCGAAATTTCAAAAATGCTGAGCTGCACGCATGCCTCGACTAAGCGAAAGGCTATAAAGAGTATCCAATTTGTTATAAAGTCAAGTTTAGCATCACTTGATGGTCAGCCAATTCTAAAATCACGTTCTTCGATCAGCAGAAAGATTTTACAAGAAGTAAGAAGTGATGAGACCCTGTTCAAGTCAGACCTCCTTCACTCGCAGGGCAAAA
>Ga0100378_1004364_pt1 | contig 13186 bp, 15 predicted proteins | sample CryGeymeta201502_FD_81535 | JGI IMG/M metagenome (GOLD analysis project Ga0100378, IMG submission 81535) | Groundwater microbial communities from Crystal Geyser aquifers in Utah, USA - Crystal Geyser metaG 2015-02 | ecosystem: Environmental > Aquatic > Deep subsurface > Groundwater | place: USA...
CTCCTTGATCTAGATCGTTGTTTTCGTTTACTTCTGCTATCACTTTTGTCTCGACTTCTTCGGGTATTGTGTCTAAATATTATGGATTTTATTTAGCCATATTATATGAATGGTATTTTATTATATATATTATGATCATGTTTATGATCATGTTCATTATTAATTTTAATTACTCTCGTTTAATTTTATCTCTGTCACGAGAACTTTCCCTTTTTTCTCTAGCTACTTTAATTACATTTCTCTTTCTATAATTAAAGTTATTATTAATTATTGTTATTTGTTAAAATAATTATTGATTTTATATAAATAGCTATCCTATAATTTTTACCTAGTATCAACTTCTGAAGAATTTGATCTACTACTAGAGCTTGATGATTTTGAATCTGAGCTTGATTCGGAACTAATTAAATTATTATTGTTAAAAATAAACATTAATGAATGTTGTAACAGTAATAATAATTGCTAATGTATTTATTAATGAATTTATGTATGAATTGTCATTAGTAGTATGTAGTTAACTACTTTTATTAATCACCATCATTATTATACCAACAAAATAATTAAAACGTAAATTATAACATAACAATTCATTATTTACACATCATTAACTCATTATTTATTTATATATCTAATGACATAATTACTTACCTACTCGAATCAGAATTTGACTTCCTTCGTTTGTTCATTTTTAATTATTTTAAATATAATAATTATTAAGAAAATTTATTATACCCATTACAAATACAATCATATTAAATTTATATAAATTATATTTATATAAACAATATAAACATTCCATCTAATTTTATATAAAAATTAAAAATTAATGATAAATGGGGAAGAAAACTTATCTTTCTCTCACAGAAATCAAGACGATGATGAAGAAGATGCTTTAAAAAATCACCATGATAACTTTAAAGGAATATATTTCGAAGACAACGCCGAACAGCAATACTACGAAGGTGGTGCCCATTTTAGTTATAAAGACTTATGTTATAAACTTGAGAATGTTGTTAGCCAGCTAAGCCCTGATAGAAAAGGAAAATCTATATATGAAGAAGAATTTATTAGTACACACGGAGGATCTTCCTTTGTAAAAACAAAGACAGGGTCAGAAAAAATAGTTGTCTCTAATAAAGATGCCCAAGTACCCTCGTTTGCGTTTAATAAAGTTAATAAGAAAGTAGTGAAGGAGGATAGTTCAAAGAAAAATTCTGTATTGAAGAAGAATAGTAATGCAAATATTAATAATACTCTAAACACAAACACAAGTACACATAAAGTTCACGAACCAAACCTCATTACAAAAGTTACAGGAAAAAGTAATTCAGATTCAGTTATTGATAAAAAACCAACATCAGGAAATTCAATCCCAATCAAAATACAAGAAAAAAAAGCAATTTCAACTAATAAGTTTTTAATAGGTAAAGAAAACAATTTAAAAGAATCATCAATAATTTCAAACATGAAAAAGTATATAAGCATTATTAATCTTATTATAGGAAGACTGGAGGAGGAATGTTTAACTTTAAGTATACTCCAAATAAAATTGAGTTAAAATCAAAACTTGTTAAGGATACAGACGTAAAATTAAATACTGAAAGTTCATTAAGAGGAAAAGTGAAAGATAAAAGTAAAGAGGTTAAAATACTACCGAATAAAAAAACAACAAGTCCAGTATTTAAGCTAAGTACTAATTCGACGTTTTTTAGAAAAGGTATGTATAGTTATTGTATAATTAGTGTTTGTTATAGTTATATAATACTTATTTTGTTTATTTATTTCGTTTACTTATTATAGGTCCTTCGAATTTTGGACTTAATACGATTCATTCGATTAGTACTGTTTTAACAAATAATCAAGGGTTTAAGTCTAGGAATAAGAATGCTAAAGTAGCTAATGGAGAGAGTTTAACAAGCCAAGAGAGCGGCAAAAAATCAACCTTACAACTAACATCCAAAGTTAAAAATACAACACAAATCAATATGTTTGCAAGTAAATCACGAAATATTAATAAACAAACCGAAGTAATGACAAATAATAATCTAATGACTTCAAATTCCACTTTTAATAAAAAAGTTGTATTATCTTTTGCAGAAAAACAAAATCAAAAATCAAGGAATATTAACAAAAACGAAGTTGACACTTCTAAAAATATAACGACTGATAAAAATATAACAACAACATCAGTTGATAAATTTTCCAATACAGTCCAGGGGACGTCCGGTCAAAAAGATGAAAAGATAGAAAAGAATACACTTGAAACACAAACTATTCAGTCTTCTAATAATGATAATATTGTAAATAGTGAAAGAAAGAATAATAGTGATAAGAAGAAATGTAATAATATTTCTATTAGTACTGACACAAAAGTTAGTATAACGAATAAATTCAAAATTAATAATAATAAACATACTCAAAATACTATAAGTAAAGATTCGAAACCAACAATTATGATAACGAATGTAATGCATAATAGTAATAATGTTGGAAATACAAATCTTATATCAAGTAACAATACCACAAATAACAATGCCAAAAAAATTACTAACACAACAAATATTACTAATACAATAACTAATACTAATCTCAATAGTGCTAATAAAGTAGATAACCATGAAATAAAAGCTAACACGATCCATCCAACTACTACTAATCCAAGCCATCCAACTACTACCACTAATACAAACACTATCAATACTCATCAACTTATCCCAACAACAACAAATAAAACAAATCACATTAATCCAACTGCAGTTAAAGTTAATCTCAATATAAAAGTACCAAACACAAGAAATCCTGTTATTATTTCAGAAAGTAAAACTTCTATTAATGGCCATACAATAAATCAGACAATGACAACAACAAATAACACTCATATAAATAATACTAAAAAGATAAAAGTTTCAAGTAATTCGCCGGTGAAGATAATTTCGATATCAAAAATTAAGAAAGGGAATGTAACTAGTGTGACAAGCGGGACAAGTGCGGCTAGTAATACAAATAATATAAATAATACAAATAATAATCAGAATAATACAAGTATTATTACAAGTGTAGAAAAACCAATAATTGGAAAAAGTAATGAAAAAACTCCAAGTATTACAAAAACAAATGAAGTCACTAATAAATTATTTTCTCCAGGGACACCTACAGGTAAATATTTTAATTATAAATAAATATATCAATAACAATTCAATATAATAAACATTATAATTTAGCTAAGAATACTTCAAAGGTATTATCTCGAAACAGTGGCCATTTTCTTAAGCCTAGTATGACAATTGCTAAAAATAAGTGAGATTAAAGAATACTTAGTATAGTAGAAAATAAGTTGACTAGAGTGTAATAAAGCAAATAAGTTAACTAAACATAAGCAAATAAGGACATAATCAACTTAATGAACAAACGAGAGATAAAAGGGAATATAATGAATATAATTTAATATTCTTAATATTATGTATCATTTAATAATTATTAATATTATTTTAACTTTAAACTATAAAGTATAAACTATAAATTATTTTTCGAAAAGACTTTTAGCTTTATTAACTATTATAACTTATTATTTCTAACTATTTAAATTAATAAGACTGATTTCGATACAATTTATGTTTCTAACTAACTATTTAAATTAATAATATTAATTTAACTTAAACCTTTAAAAATTAAAATTATATTGAGTAATATAATCAATATTACAAACATATTACATATTATTTAATTTTAATATTTAATATAATAAAATATTCATTAATGAAATCATTGAGTTACTTCAATAAAAAAAGTTACTTAAAGAACTTAAAACCAGAATCATTATTAATTAACACTACAACAAAAAACTTTGGAATCTTAAATGAATATAACGAACGTAAAAACAAAAAATTGGTAGGTTATGCTCTCTTCACAGATGAACCAAAATTTTGGGTAACTTCTGCAAGACCCCCCAACTTCGGGGAGCACCTCGATGTTAGAACTAAACTCGACAATTGGTTTGATGAAAATAGGTAATGTGAATTATAATAGTTTAAAGACTTTACAACGAAGAAAATAGAGATTATGAAGTAAGAAGAGCTCAATTATACCTTTATCACGGATTTAACATGGCATTCTATGTCTTAGCAGGAAAATATGGACTATTTGTTTTCTATCAATGGCTTATTGGAAGAACTAAATATATTAGAGATACTTATAAAGAACTTGATATCGGTTGTTTACCCCCTGGAGAAGTATTACAAACTGTTTGGAATGGTATGTTTAAGAAATAATAATATAAATATTAATATTATAGGTGAGCCAATCTTCGTAAGAAGAATAACAAAATCAGAAGTTGAACACGAAAATACTTTACCTAGATCAACTTTATTAGACCCTGAAAATGAAGTTGTATTAACTCCATCTGGAAATACACAAATTTTAGTCTGCTCTGCTGCTTGTACTCATTTAGGATGTATCCCAGTACCATATTTAGGTGCCTATAAAGGTTGGGTTTGTCTATGTCATGGATCTGTTTATGATAAATACGGGAGAGTTAGACAAGGTAATAATATATATTTAAATAAACAATAGGTCCCGCACTAAAAAATCTTCCATTTATTAATAATTCAGTCTACGGAGATATTCTATGTATAGAAGAACAAGTATTCCCTAACGAACCTTCTACAATTTACTATATTTAAAGATTATTACTTAGAAATATTTAATTTAATAATTTTATTTTTTGTTTAAATCAATAATTACAATAATAACTTATAACTTATACTTATAAATTTATATTTATATAGTAATTTAGTAAAAATTAATATATTATTATATTAAGCAATGCTAAGTTCTTTCTATAAAATAGTTTACTTCTTATAATTTTAATCATTTTTTTGAATTTACTGTAATATCAATTATCTTTTCATTTGATTTTATATGATTTTCAAACTCTTCTAAAAATTTATTGTAACTTTGATTTGAAATTGACTTAACATTTTTACCTAAATCAACTGACGAGTTGTCTAAATAAGGGCTCTTTTTGATCGAAGTATGATGTTTGTTCCACCATGAGGTTGCTATGTTTATCTTAGGCATTTTTTGAGTTACTATCTTGTATGTTGAGTTCATAGTGTAAACTTGAGATAAAAATAGATTAATATCGTTGTTGTAGCTGTTGTTATTACTACTAATTTTACTATTGTTGTGAAACTTCTTATTGGTTTGTAATTTTGATATATTATCATTTGTATTCGTATTCGAAAATGAAATATTAGTATTAGTAATATTAGGAGACTTTATATTAGAATTATTGTTAATAAATGGTAAATCATTCATATCAATATCTTTCATATCTCTTTCTTTAGGATAGAGCTTAAGCTCTTCTTCTTGGAAGTATTTAAGTAAGACATCTTCTGATTCTATAGGCATCTTTTTGACTAGACTTTGGTTGTTGATATCTTTGATTACTAAGCCGGAGTCAATGACTTTTAATCTTTTTAGGAAGGAATTAGCTGGAGTGTGTTCGAAGAAAGAAAGTAAGTCTTTGTCTAGTAATGGATTATAACTCCTCAACTTACTCGATTGTATATTAACACAATCTAATTTAAAATTCACTTCTTTCTTTTTTATTTTCTGTTCTTCTTTTACATCACTTCTATTTCTTCTATGTAACTTACTCAAATGTAACTTATCTGATTTAAACTTTCCAGATTTCAAATTAAACTTTAACTTATTAGCAATAAAATAATTTCGTTCTAAAGGTATTCCAAATCCATTTTTTAGTAAATCAATAAATTTAATATAAAAAAGCATAGCCGCGTCAAAAGAAGTCTCATGAATGTTAAAACTAAACAATTTTGAAAAGTATGCTCCAAGAAAAGCAAACTTTAAAAGTGAGTAATACTTATTGGTTAACTCTTCTGTGAGTAGTCTTTCTTGTTCTGCTTTTTGAGAATTATATAGACTACTTTGATTAGTATTACCATGACCATTGCTACTACCATTACTACTACTATTTCCCTTACCTCCACTTCCACTATAACTATGATCAGGATTAATTATAAAACTATTCCCCATCAAAGTATGATTGTTCTCAATCTCCTGCTCTAAGTAACTAAACCTTTTCATATCTTCAATAAATATTCCTACTTTTATTCCTCTTTCCTTATAAGACCAAATATCCTTTAATGTATTAATTTCAATTGTTTTATTTAACACAAAATTATTATTATTTGCGTAATTCATTTGTTTTTCGTTCTGTATTATTATATCGTTTTTATCAAATATAATAATACTGCTGAATGATAATACTTTTCCTATTAATTCTCCGTTACTTGTTGAGATTACTACTCCGTTAGGAAAGTTGATAACGATTTTGATATAAGGAAAGTAATCCGTGAGTGCTTTAAGAAAGTTTGGAAGTTCGATGAGGATTGAATAATACTCATTAAAGAGGAAGTCGTTAATATCGATAAAGAAGTAATTCACATCCTGAAAATCAAATTGTACTTTCGAAAAAATATATGATTGACTATTAAGTTTATTCTGTAAATTTTTCTTAGTATTCTTACTACTTCTTTGTGATTTATTTAGTTTCGAACTGTTATATTTACTATCTTGATCGTATACAAAATCACTTTTAGTATTATTAAACTTAGAATTATGTGAGTAGGAGTATTTGTTTTTCCCATTTCCTCTTGTTTGGGCAGGTGAGTAGTCGTCTTCATTTTCTAGCTCTTTAATTTCTTGAATGTCGTTAGTTTTATTTTCGTTTATGTTTTCGTTGTTTGATCTTATTCCGGCTATTTCGAATTCTCTTAATTCACCATCTATATTTTGTATTATAAAATTTATTTGAGCATTAATGTTTGTTATTTCTGATTTAATAATGTTTATTTCATTCTTCGCAACAAGATTACAAATTATCGGCTCAAAAAACTTATTACTTTCTGGTATTCTAATCATCCCAGTAGATATAATCGATATATTATGCTTATCTTCACTAGTCATATTCATAAACAACAACATATTTAATAAATTATTTGACGTTATTAATTGGAGATATTTAACAATACTACTTTCTTTAACCAATAACTCTTTACAATTTTCAAGCGTATTCAACTTAAAAAAGTCTATATTATATTTTGTTGCATCAAATTCCTTCAAATTAAGAAGAATGTCAAATTGAATATGTCCTAACCCAACAATATTACCTTGTTTATTAAAGGCCATTTATATTATTATTTATAATAAGCATTAAGTGTAAGTTGTTTAAAAATGTAGTGTAAGTTATTTTAGTTAATAATATTAAAAACTATTCATAAATTATAATATTAAGTATATTAACTTAATAACTAATATTAAGATTATAGCTATTATGACTATTATAAATAGCTTTTATATATTTTATACTATTAAAAATCTTTCAGTCCAGTTAAGGGTTTATTATTTCGTATACATACGTTTTTAATGCAGTTTATAAATCCTCTTGCTTCGTTTATGTTAAAATACAGTTCTTTCATGATTTTATTTGTTTTTATGATTTTGTCTTCGAAGAAGAGAGCGATTAGTATATTATTATCGGATTTTTCTAGTTTCTAAGAAGGTAAAAACAAGGTAATTATGTTTTTATTATATTATTGATATACTTACTGTTATAACTACATTAAGTAAGCATTTTAGCATATAATTATTTCCAACTTTTTTAATATGAACATGGTGGATATTATCATTTTCCTTATCCGTATTCTCATTAAATACAATCTCATCTCCTTCATCTTTTATCATATAAAGTATATCTTGATTAATTAAAGCTATATATTTTATTTCTTTTTCTTCATTTTTAATCTAGCACGATAAATACAAGTAAAACATATTAACACATATTAATTAAAATTATATTAAATAAAATCTATTTTTACATTTAGTAATTTAGTTATTAAATTAGAAGATCTCAATTTGAACTGAGTACAATGATAGAATATCATATTTTCAATATTTAATAAAGTCCCTTTTGTATATATTGTATTAATATATGTAATTTCATATTCATTTTCTTTATCTTCAGAATATATATTATCTTGGAGTAAGAATTTATTTAGATCATCTTTTTGGAAATTATCAAAATTTATAATTTGTTCCTCTTTATTATAAACAATATTTTTAAAATTCTGGTTTTTATTCTTTGAAGGTTTTTTACCCTTTTTTGTACTAACACCTGTGTTAGTTTTAATTAAATCAGGTTTTTCAATCTTTTCATTATAAGAAATATAGTTATTGTTATTGTTATTATTGTTATTGTTAAAATTATCTTGAATAGTTTCTTTTTCTCTATTTTAAACATAAGATATTACTTAATTATAATTTCATTTTCATGTACGTTATTTATGTTATTTGCATTATTCACAATAGTTACGTTTGTTACATTTTCAGATTTTACTTGAATTCCTTCTTTTACAATAACGCTTAATTTTTTTACATTTTGCATTTATATTTATTTTATATTAAATTTAATAATTTTCAATTAAATTAACTATAAGAGGATTATTTCAATATAAATAAAATTTAAATAAAAAATAATTAAATAATCCAATATTATTGTATTAATAATATTAATATAAATCTAATTTAATATATATATTCAGTATATTTACAAATAAAAATTGAAGATTTGATAGATACATTTAAAAAATATTAAAAAACTACATAATTTGAATTTGACTCACAAAAGGGTTTTGTATATTCGCAGGTCTTTTACCTACTCCATAATAAACGATTTTCTTTTCTGCTGTTGTCTCTCCGTTATATTTTTCATAACCTGGGTTTGGAACATGTTTTGGCTTTATTGGCTGTTCTGGTATATATTTTACCATATTTTTTTTGTTTAAGAAGTCATAACTTACTATATTATTCTATAATAATTAAAATATTAATACCTTATTTTCTTTTCCTTTTATCGGCTGAGGATCATATCTGTTCTGAAGAGAAGTTTTAGTACTATGAACGTTTGTACCTAAAACAGTTTTAACATTATCTTCCACTTTCTTTGTCTTTTCTTTAAAGTCTATAACACCCTGATTATAATTTAATATATTGATATATTGAAATATTTACTTCGGGTCCTTGTAAACATGAGACCGCTGAACTGTAATCCAACATTTGTTTTGAAAAATGACTGCTTGAATTACATCTAGTTCTACGAATAGATTTATTATCATTAATTTCATTTCCTTCTCTTTTGATTCCTCCGGGTAAAGCAACAATTTGAGTTTGTCTTGTGTATTTTTCGTATAAATTGTTTTCTCTAAGATTAATAAAGTAAATAAAGTTAAAAAAGAAACATATTTTATATGAAGTGTGATAAAGTAAATATAAAAAATGTATTGTGAATCTCACAACTACAGCAATCTCAACTACCTCAATCACAATTACATAATAACAATTACTAATTTATTACCTTGATTCTTTCTTATATGGAGTCGTAGTCTCATTTAAAATATCTTGAAACGTAAAACTTTTATAAACTCTACTATTAGGGGCTCTTCTACACTTTGTAATATTATCTTCTCTATCTGTTCTACTTATCATAGAATTTATATTTCCTGGAACATTATTAACATTAGCTGACTTAACTGTTCTTTGAGATAGTTCTCTTTTCATATTAGGTTTCTCATCTGGCTGTTGATCAGGGATTAATATTCTTGTTGATGTAGGAAAATTATACAACTTAACATGTTTTCTATAACTAATAATGTAATGTAAGTATAGAATAAAGGATTAACAAGGTTGAATGTAAGTTATTATTGTTATTATAGTAAATACAGTAAGGTTTCTTTTGGCTCTATATGACCTGTTCGTATGCTTAGACTTCCGCTTAATTCGTGAGAGAAGTTTTCTTTAGGGTTTTGGTATTCAAATTTGCGTATTGATTTTGATTGTGGTAAATAAATACTTCTTGATTCGCTATAGAGATAATAATAAAATAAATAAATGATTAAATACCATCCTGGCCTAACTAAAATTTTGGACATTGTTATCGACATATTATTATTTAATAATTTAATAATGTTAATAATACATTATAATAACAATTTTATAACTTATTATTTATTATAGTCATTATATAAATTACCCATTATTATATTGTATATAATTTTCATATTAACTTTATAAATTTAAATTATATTACTTAAACTTATAATTATACTTATCATTATCCTGATATGCTTTTCATACCTACTCATACATTCATACATGCAACATACTCATTTACTTAGTTACGACTTATCTTCATTTACTTTTTAACTTCACTTAATTCTACTTGTTTATCTATTATAAACCCACTAAACCTTCTATTTATTTCAATTTTATCACTTGAAGTAAATAACTTTTCTCTTTTTTCATCAAGATGAAGTCCTATTGTATCATAAGGTAACGTATGACTAGAATATGTAGCTATTAAGCATATAACTAAAAATGCTAAAAACGGAGAGAAAGTATCAAATCTATATAGTTTAAAGAGTATAAATGGTGATAGGAAGCCTGCTACCCTGCCGCAGCCGCTAGCCCAGCCATACCCGATTACTCTATATAATGTTGGATATACTTCACTTGTTAATGGAATAAGCATTGAAAAGCAACATTTCATTAAAAATCTTTCACAAAATACATTAAAACCAAGTAATGTATCTTTGCAGAAGTAAATAATTAAATTGAGTAAAGATACTAAAATTAAACAATATGTCAATGTGTTTTTTCTTCCAAAGTTTTCTTTATCAACAACATATAAAGAAAAGAAGATAGAAGGTAGTTCTCCTAATATTGCAAAAAGGTAAGTACCAAAACCGGCCCCTCCTGAGCTGATTATAAAAGGTAATATTGCATATTGTCCAAATTCGATAAAAATTAATGCAAACCATATTGCCCACAATCTCAGCGTTATCCCAATCATTTCTGGTCTAAAAAGAGCTTTATAATTTGATTTATCATCTAAATTAAATTCTTGTCTTTGATATAATATTAAACCTTTAACTTCATCACAATCAATATTTACATAATCTGGATTATTTGTATTTCCTATATAATCTAAAGTTTCAACACCTTCATTAATAAGTCCTGATGCAATGTAATATCTTGGAGATTCTTTTAAATAGTACCAGTTTCCAATAGCTACTATTAATGAAGTAAAAGCACTGATTATCATCATTAATCTCCAATTACCAGAATGAAAGTCATTAAGGCATATATAAATTAAAAAAAGACCATATATTTTTCCAATCGATACACAAAAGTTCATACAAATTATGATCTTACCTCGTAAATCTTTTGTTGAAATTTCAGCTATATGTGAAATAGTAATCGGAAGTGAAAACCCATAACAGACTCCATATAAAAATCTCAATATAATTAATGATATCTCCGAATTAATAAAGCTAAACCATAGTGATACTGCGAATTGGAAAAAGCATGCTAGAATAATAGTTCTTTTTCTTCCGTACATATCAGCTATTCGACCGGTTATAATTGCTCCTGCAAACATGCCAAGATAAAAAGAACTTGTTGTAATTTCTATTGTAGTATCAGAAATTTTCCATTCTGTCTGAAGTATCGGCATTAAAACAGACATCGTAAGTAATTCTACCCCATCAGTTAAGTCAACTAAAGCTAGAATTGAAAAAGCTATATATTGGTACTTACCAAACTTAACTTTATTTTCTAATATTGTATCAAAAGTTACCTGACTCATATTACTTTTTAATATTATTTATTTTCAATTAATAATATTATTGAATAATAATGAATTATGTTTATTTAAATTTAAATATTAATATTATTAATATGTATCATTAATATAATTTAACTTTATCAAATAATTAGTGTTTAGAAATAATAATTAACTATTAAATTATTATTATTTTTTCAATCTCCTTCTATAATCAACATAGTCACTGACACCAAGGCTTGTTATATATTTTTTATATTCTTTAAATCTGTCTTTATCTTTAATCTCCTGAAGATCAGACTCATATGATTTATCTTCTGCCCATTTTATTATTTTTTGTGGGTCTAATACATATCCTCTATTAAACATGATTGCTACTCTTCTTCTTGAGACATTGTTTACGTTGTTTATGTTCATTTTCCCAGCTTTTAATTTATCGACAATTCCAAGAGGCTCATTTAGCAAGTAATCCTTTAACGCTAATTTCGCATCATTTCCTGTTTTTTTCTCTGCTAAAACTTTTTTTAATCCTGTATAGAGTTTTAAATTAAAGGCAATGGCATTAACGTTGAAATCTACTAATTTTATCTTTTCACCAAGTTTTGCTACACTCAAGTCTATAAAAATTCCACAAATTTCTACTTTATCCTTATCGATGCTACAATCTTTGCATTCATTTTGCTTGCTTTTATCCTTAATCTTAATTCTTTCTAATTTCTTTCGGGCTAAATGCATCAAACATCTATCTGTGCCTTCTCCACATTCTCTTCCTCCTATTAAGTTCTTATCAAATAATTTATCCTCTAATTCACCGTCGCTGACTAATTTAATGTCAAAATCGTTAAATTTTTTAGTATTCCCATAGAGAGTACTCATTAATGCTCTAGGAAAGCCACCAATATAATATCCATCTAATTTCATCTTTTTAATTATTCTTAGGGCGCATAGGGTTTTAACAGCAAAAATTTCATTGGGAGGTTCATTTAAGATTCCAACTACTAAAGTAGATAGAATTGTGATTAAAATAATAAAGAACTTCATTTAATTAATTAATATTAATATATAATTAATATTAAGATAATATTTAAATCAAATTTTAGGTTTATTTAATAAATAAAAGTTATTAAATAATATAATAGTTATAGAGTGATAAATAGCCAGTTTAACACTGTTCCAAGTACATTATCCTAAGAAGAGCAATTAATTTAATCAAACATATAGGAGAGGATATAATACAGGAAGAAGATTTACAACGATTACAATTACAACGATTACAACGATTCCTAGAAGAAAAACAATACACTATTTGTTATGAGGGCTTTCAGCCATCAGGGAGACTTCATATATCAGAAGGAATCTTAAGAATTTTTAATGTAAACAAACTAATAAAAGCAGTGTTTTTATATTTTGGATTGATGATTGGCATGCATTAATGAATAACAAAGTAGGAGGAGACCTAAACAAAATCAACTTAATAGGTATATA
>Ga0100378_1004365_pt1 | contig 13186 bp, 13 predicted proteins | sample CryGeymeta201502_FD_81535 | JGI IMG/M metagenome (GOLD analysis project Ga0100378, IMG submission 81535) | Groundwater microbial communities from Crystal Geyser aquifers in Utah, USA - Crystal Geyser metaG 2015-02 | ecosystem: Environmental > Aquatic > Deep subsurface > Groundwater | place: USA...
CAACCCCAACCCCGTGGGGTGTATGATTAAAGTAAAGTTATGCTCATTGAAGTTTAATTATGAAGTTCAAGGCTACCCCCTCGATTATCACTTTGTCTATATAAATATATTAATATAGTTTCAATCCACTGTCTTATGAAATGGTCAAAAGTTAATAATTTTAATGAGAATTGGTTATCTCAATAAAGCAGCCCAGCCTCATTATTTTGGCGAGATCCTGGACGAAACTTCCAAGACCATCGACCCTGCACTCCAAGGGCAGATAACAGATAAATACAAAACCTTCACAAGTTTCAACTATCGGTAGACCTACAGAGATAGCAAAATCAATAGGAAAAAAAAGACGGATGAGCTCAGATTAACAGAGAAAGCAATAGGCTAGACCCTTGCTAGTTTCATGCTTGGTAGCTTAATGGAGCAACCGGAGGTAAAGAAGAAATCAAAAAAGATGGTAGTTGCAGAATAGTTGCCTGGAGTAAAGAGTGAGCGTAGGGAGAGGTTCAAGAGAATGAACAATACCTTTCACATAATAAAGCACTACATGTAGAAGGAGAATTTCAAGCCTTCAGAGTAGTAGATGTTTTTGATGCAAGAATTGGCATCAATGAAGGAAACCAGCTAGCAATCATCTCTCTAGCAAATTCTCAAAAGTACCCACTGTTTAAGTTAGAACTCTACAAACTAATGAATGAGGCTGTCGACTATAACCAACTCAAGCTGCTATGCTTGACTGTCGTTCTAGCAGCTGACGTATGCTACGAGAACAAAGATTACAATCGAGCATTTTACTTCTACAATCAAGCAGTATACATTGTCCTATTCAGAAACTTTTCGCCTCCTATAGCGATTTCTACTTCATAAAGACTGAGTCACTGATAGCTATGGGAAATATTTGCATGGATCTGAAACAATATTCCTTCGCCATCATCATATTCAAAAAAGCTTTACAGTATGCTTGGAAGATTAAAAATGTTGAGCTGGAGCTCCTCATATATGATCACTTGGGCAGTGCCTACTACTACGAAGGAGTCATCAAAGAGGCCCAATATTACCACAAAAGATTCACTCAGGGATAGTTTGAAAGATCTGATTCTGCTATCAAAAAGATATCGGCAGAGATGCTCAATTAAATGGAAAACTATCTCAGCTCCTTGTAAAAGAAGAACATAACCAGTTTGTTCATAGAGTATATAAATATTCCGATTGTGGGTGTATAAACCGTCCAAACTTCCAATCGCCTGAAAAGGACTTATGAGAACTATGATGAAGGTGTCTCACCTCGTCGCAAAAAGAAAAATCGCAAACTTATGGATTATGCTGATTTTCCATTGGTCTAAAAGCAAATTGATAAATTGATCAATGAAGATTACTAATTCAAAACGCAAATACCAAATCCTGATGTACAAAGAATATTCGTTCCTCAGCATCAATATGGCAAGCCTCGCAAATCGGCTATTTTCTAGCAGACTACATAATATCATAAAATTATGGGCCACAAGGAGAAAAAGGTTGACCTCAGCAAAGTGCAGTGTAAATCGCTCTAAAAGCGAATAGATTAGGCCTTATCCGAGCGAGAGGACAAGGATTGGTGGAAAAAGATCAAAGACAAGATAAAAACGAACCAACTGCTAAAAGTAGGATAAATGAGGAGCAAAATATTTAATGCTCATCTTAGTCTAAGTAAATATCCCTAAGAAAGACGCAGGGCCAACTCTCTGAAGTCTGAGCGAATCAAGCAGAGCTTCAACAAATCTTTGCTTGACTGGATCGACCCTCCCAAGTGATATCATTTTGCTTCAATTTGGTATTTTACCCTAGTATAAATCATGGAAAATGCTGCTGTGGCTGATTTTTGCAACCAATACAGCCACACTTCTCCCCGCACCTCTGGCCCTTCTGCAAGCACTAACAGTACTTTTTAAGACACTGGGTTTTCACACAATTGCATCGTATTTCAACAGTCTTTTTGGGCGTGATCTGTCGTTCTGCATGGTTCAGACAATTCTTGCAGTGACAATGCTCATTGCAGACCTGTCCACTTCTGAAACAGTCGCAATAGTTGACATTACATTGAGACTTGAGGCAATTACAGTTGACAACTTTTTTGGGTATACTTTTCTCCAACAAATCATAAACTTGTCCTTTTCCTACATCGGCTAAAATTTACTTATCGATATGAGATTGACATGCCCAAAGCGATAAGTGGTGCTAGGTTGGAAGTTGTTCTCGATATAGTCATCAGATAACCTCATGCTCCTGCGAGTCAGTAGTGAACTAGGAGAGTGCTAGGTGGAATGTATAGATTTATGAGTGGGTGGGGTTTGTGGCTATCTTGAACGGGAAGGAGTAGGGGGATCCTTTGGAGTGTTGCTGCTCATGATTGCCGCAGTTTTAATATTTGAATAATAAAGAAGAAGCTGGTTATTAATATCTTTTTGTATTTTAATTATTGTTGTCGAGATAATGGAGGTCTAAGATGCCTACCAGCAAGAGGTCCATCAACTCTTCGCCGTCTATTACCCGCCACCCTCAGTAATGTCTCACCTATCCGACTTCCTCAAGCAGGAGTGTCGAGGGAGCGAACAGGCCACCCAGTAGTTTATCAACTCTCTCATGCGACACCCCATCATTCAGATCAACTTCGACGCTTTCTGCACAATTGTCCGAATCATCAAAAAGGTAGTCCTTAAGCATAAAAATTAAAAGCAAAAAACCTAACTAGCTGACTTCATTATTGCTCATAGCAAGCTCTACTTCCCATATCTGAGACATGTCCAACCTCAACAATTCAAATAAATGTTGGCCTTGCTGAGTGGATTGCCTGTCACTGAGCCTGTGGAAAGCAGCTAACACAGAAGAATTCTCTTCCACTTGTGGGGAGGTAAATATAGCTAGAATTTTGGCAACAAATTAATAGAACAAATCAACAATGAGGTCCTCATTGAGACAAAAAGTCAATCGATCAATAATATCAAACTTAATCCTTTCTTTGGAGGTTTCCTTGTTACTCACCTTGAAAGGTTGATTCCTTCCCTTGAAAGACTTCTAGTGAGAAGCGAAAACAATATTGAGATCTGGGCTGATTTCTTCCTCACTGTCGATCATTGGAAAGGTATTGATCCAATGGCCCTTCCTATTCTTACAAAAATCAAAGGTCTTTTCCTTAGCCAGAGCTAGCATTGTGTCAAGGTTGTTAACTGCATTACCAACGAATTAACTGAAGAGAAGTACATCAAAGAAATAATTGCTTTCCTGTCAGGATTGGTCAGTGGAGAACATAATGCCAAGAGAAAGCTCGTGTATATCAGGATGCTGCAAGGAGTGATCAACTCAGTTAAGAAAATTTCTGATGAAAAGACAAGAAATATTTTTGGGCAGGAGTTAGCAGTTACTGTAGCTAACAGCCTTATAAAATTCACAGAAGAGGAGTAATTCAACATTTTGGTCCATGTAGTCGACTCTATCTCTCGCCTAGTTAGTGATCCAAAGGACGATGTTGCCAAAATATTGAAACTCTATCTCAAAAATCAGAACAGATATATTCAGATATTGACTGGACTATTCCTATCAAATTTTTACAAAAAGTAGCATATCAACTCTCTTCCTGCAACCAAATAAATCTACAATCATTTCAAAACCCAACTACCATCTCTTCTTAAAAAAGCTGAAAGCAGTTGGCAAATTTTGATTCCTGTCCTCAATTTTTTGAGCGAAAATGATCTTCAATTTGCTTAAAATCTGTCGGAAGATTTACCTATTTTCAAGGTCTCATGCCTTGCCTTAACAAGACCTGAAATGAAAGTGAGCCTTAACCTCATTCTAAAAAAGATTTCCTACATGAAAGGCGATGACGAATAAATTGGAGACTTCGTGTATTTTATTTCCGCCTTATTGTTGGAGGAGGTCAAGGAAGAAAGCACCTGGAAATAATTCCTGAGTCAACTGACATCAGCTGAGAAAACTAGTCTGATCACAAAAGGTATTTGTCCTCTTATTTTGTTCAGCTGTGGATAATTGAAAAAGAACAAGGGAAATAACTTCACTAGCTTACTCCAATTCATCAAAAAAAGTTTCAAAGGAGAAAAAGTAGAAATTGACTCTGCTGAAGATTTTGCAAAAATAGTCGCCTGCTTCAGAACTGATAGAGAGTTTGTCGATAAAACTTTTGTTCTAACTTCTCAATAGGCATTCAATGCTCTTGTTGAAAAATATGTCAGAAGTAGTCTTTTTAATTGGTAAGATGATGAAGAGAATTTGATCAACATCAAAGAAAAAGCCTTAGTTGAGACCATGACATCTTCCTTGCTCAAGTATAGGCAAGACTACGTTATCGAGTTGTTGGATGATTTCTCAACTGAAGATTATTACAAGAAGGATTTGCAGTTCTTGATTGATTTTGAAGAACAAATGCTAAACAATACAAAATAAGTTAAGGAACAGCTTCATGAATGGAGAGAAGTGCTTGTTGAAAGGCAAATTCACAAGGTTGAAGAACCCAAGCCAAAGAAAACATACATTGGAATGACCATCCAGGCTAAAATGATGAGCTAGCAATAAGTCAAATAAGAAAAATACAGGGAGCATTTTATGAAAATGGTCAGATTATTCGATCTCACTGTCGCTCACTTCCTCAACAATGTCAATAGTCACGAAATTATCACTCAGCTTTGGAAAAAACTTATGAAGAAACTCCTCACTATCACTATGCACGCTGAGCATCGCTTAGGTGTTCTCAAGCTTGTTAAGAATAGTTGCCTTTACGCTGCCTGGTTTAATCAGAAAGAACCCTAATCAAAACTCTTCCTTAAACACGCTTCATTTTTGGGTGAATTTTTTTCATTAAGAAACTCAGGAATCACTCCATCTGTCAAAATGATGACTCGTTGTGAAACTTTCATGAAGTAACTGTTAGCTTTTCCTTTTGACTAGGAAGATAAGGACTTTAAGATGCTTCATGAGCAGAATACTCAATTCGTGATGTTCTTCATTAACGAGATGTGCGAGTATTTGCTGAAAAACATGGAATTTGATGTCAACTTGAAGAAACTAGCTGTCAGATTTTACTACAAATGTAGCAGAAAGAACATGCAGTTCAACAATGAAGATGCCCTCTTCACTTATATCGCCCAAAATATCAACATTATATCCAATTCGGACTGCCTTCAACCTTTCTTGATCGATCTGCTCAGAAGAGTTAATTCCAGCAGAATCAAGGAATTGTTCACAGATATACTTAACTACATTCAGACCACTAAGAAACTTATTCTCAACACAATAACTATGGCTGAAGTGACATACAAACCGGAGTTTGAATAGTACATCAAGCTGAAAATTTTATCTCTTGAGTCAAACGAATAAATCAGCAAAATGGCTACTAAAGCTCTTTCATCCGACATTGAGCTCAAAAAATCAATCCTGACTTTCAACATGAAGAATTTTGTGAAGATGAATTCGAAGGAGACAATTGAAAAACTGTGCCAATTCATCAAGGAAGAAATAACTCCTGAAACAGCAGAGCCCATCTTCAAGATGGTGCTTAAAGCTTCAGAAGAACTCTTCGATTAAAAATTCGATCAGGAAGGACTCTAGATGTTGCCATACTTCCTTGACCTCAACATTGACCACATTAATGAAGCCCTCTTCCAACCTGTATTTTCTCTCTTGACCATAAAATTCACCTCCAAAGAAGAGTTTGGAACCCTCACCAAGAAATGCGTTGAAGTTGGTATTGACATTATCAAGAGAAATGCCAAGAAACACGCAGAAAAACTTCTCTTGGTTCTTGAAAGCTTTATCAGCAAAGCTAGTGGAGTCAGCAACATCATTTTCTTGGGAGTTTTGGCTCCTTACCTTGAGGGCCACAAAAATCTTCAGGTCATTGAACAAAGAATCACCGAGCTGTTCAAAGGTGACAGAGAAGGAGACCAAAAAGCTATATCGAAATGCATGCAAGATCTGATGTCTTTCTTCAAAAATCCTGAACAAATTGTTGAACAAATTTTTATCAACATTGGAACCATGAAATAAGAACTCCAAGTTGGCCAATCTTACCTTTTCTCAGGTCTCCTCAAGGGTATCGGTTATGAGCAAACACAAGCCTACCTCGAAAAAATCATTGCTCCAGAGTATATCACTAAAACAAGGACTGAGAAGCTTGGTAGAGTTTACCTTATCAATTCAATGATTGAAAATTTTGGAAGAGTAGTCGAAGTCAAAGCCATTGAGTTTATTTCAATAATATTGGGATATATGGCAGACGGCATTGAAGAAGTTAGAAATTTGGCTAAACAAACTGGTCAAAAGCTGGTCCTGAAGATGAGTTCATATTCTGTCAAAATTCTTCTTCCTCAACTTCTGACTGGTCTTGAAGAGTAACAAAATTGGAGAGTAAAGATCAGTTACATTTGGATTTTAGGAGTAATGGCTAACAGCTCAGCTAAACAACTTCAGACCTCTCTGCCAGTGATTGTGCCAGGTCTATCAAACTGTCTCAGCAATGCTCATCCTACAATCAGACAAAAGGCATCAGAGGCCTTGAATCTTATCGGCTAAACAATCAAAAATCCTGAAATATCAAATTGTGTGGATATATTGATCGTAGCTCTGGAGAATCCTTTCGAAAATTCAGCCAAAGCTATTGATCTTTTGCTCAAAACTAACTTCAACCATTATATTGATCCTCCTTCACTATCAATGGTGATTCCTATTCTTGATTATTGCATGCGTGGTAGAAGCTCAGATTTGAAGGCAGGAGCTTGCCAGGTTATGGGAGCCATAGTGGAACTGATATCTAATCCATACGACTTGCTTCCTTATCTCAGAATCATTTTGACGGGTATCAGAATTTCTCTTTGTGATCCTTTGCCAGAAATCAGAAGAATAGCATCTATGGCTATTGGTAAAATTTCGGCAAAGATTGGGATCTAGAACGCAGAGGAGTATTTCAAGTTCGTGAATGACATTATCGAGTCCTCGACTTCAAACTCAATCGAACGTCAAGGAGCTGCCCAAGCATATGCTGAGATCATCTGTAGTCAAACTTATGAATACTTCTAAGAATCTCTCTACAAGCTTTTTGAGAAGCTCAACTCTGTCAAGCACTCTGAAAAATAAGGTTACATTCTTGTCTTCCTGTATGTCCCAATGATCAGGACTCAATAATTTGAAGGTTTTATCAAGGAAGTCAATGAAAATATGTACTGCTTTGTCTCAGATGAAGATTAAGCCATCAGAAATGCTGCCATGCTGGTCGAAAAAGTTCTTATCAACAACTATTGTTTGTCTCACACTGACTTACTGCTCTAGCCGTTGTGTGATGGAGCCTTTGATAACAACTGGAAAAGGCGTAATGCTGCCATCATTCTTATCGGGGAAATCTTGAACATCATCAAGAGTTACATGTACAATAACAGAACAACTGACAAAAATTACGCATACTACAAGGGATTGATGTGTGTCTATATAATCAAAGATGACGAGTTAGAAATGTCAAGAATGACAGCCATTCAAGTGTGGAATACCTACATTGAGAACACTCCCAAAACTATTAGAGCTGGTATTGAATAATTAGTGAAGATGTGGACCAAATGGACTCATGCTACAGGTGGCGTTGTGTTCAAAAATATAGTGGCTTTTTCAACCAAATACGGATAAAATTATTTCACTTAAATTTTGGATTTCTTGCCCCAGTATCTCAACTAACCTGAACATCAGGTAGGAGTTTTTGAAGTTTTGGCATAATTCATCAAACGTTTGAACAAATAATTCCTTCTCAAAAAAAGGTACAAAGAACTTATTTCTGAGCTGTTCACTGATAACTTGTTCGTGATTTCAGAAAGAGTAAGGCCAGCCCTTGCCAAATGTTTGGCTCTATATGTTGATAAGATGGGAGAGGAACGATATTTCGAAGATTTGCTTTACCCCACCATCACCAAGATGGACTAGACTGACGAAGCCAATGCTGACTATACCTACAACCTCCATCTGTTAAAAGATCTTCTCAACACAAATTCCCACAAGGTCGTCGATAGGGTCATCAGCAAAGTGATGGAGCCTCCCATGTCTGAATTCAAAATCGAGGTCATTACAAACAACTCAGAAAAGTTAGCCAATTATCTTTATTCGCATTTCAAGAGACCGGCTACTGAATTGTTAGTTGAAGAGGTCATTTCGTTGGTTGGTGACAAAAACAAGGAAAATAGAATGAATTTAATTATATACTGCTTGTAGCAAGTCTCCCTCCAACTACAGCCCAAATACAAGACTGATTTCATGAGGATGATCAATAAGAACATCACAAAGCAGATGGATATCTATAAGGCTGATAAAAACGCCAGCAACAAGAAAATGCTGTAGATATTTGTTAACATGATCATGTTTTTCCTCAACTCAACGCCTCTGTCAGAAATCGATGATCTCTAGATCATTGTTGGTCAAATTTCTCCACTTATCTTCATCGGAGACGACGATATTGCAGCCCTGGGCCATAAAATTTACCTTCTTGTCATCACTGATCCTAAGAGTTTCAAGACCAGTGAGTATATCAGACAGTTGCGAGTGTCCTTTGAGAATAACTTGACTAGAGATGGCCAGAATATATGGGAGAATGAGAATATTCTTAAAGACTACATTTCTATTTTAGTCAAAGGAGTAGCCTATGGCCGTGAAGAAGTCATGTAGGAAAGTTTGGATCTTCTTGAGTTCATGGTAGCACATACTTCTCGTGAGTTGGCTGAAAAATATATCCTTAAGATAGTTGGTCCAATCATCAGAATATCAAATTATCCTCTCCTGCAAAGACAAAAAATAAGAATAATGGAACTCCTCATCAAAATAAGAAACCAAAAATTCAAACTTGATGCCTACAACAATCAGATGTTGTCAGTTTGTCTCCGATTGTTGCAAGAGTTCAAGAGCAGCGACGAGATTATTCATGTTGTTTCTGAAACATACTTCTCCATGATTCACAATACAGTTCTGAAGAAAGATATCGTGACTGCTATTCTCAACAAGCTGAAGATCATTGGGGGAAACCTCATGCAGACTGTGTACCTATTGGTAAAGAAAATTATCAAGGAAAAGATGGAATTGCCTAAAAATGTATTTGAAAAAATTCATGAAGATATCAACTCTATTTTGCTCAACACTAGCTAAAAACATACACCCAAGAGCATATACTTTGCTTCCAAAACTTCAGCTAGACTTGGTGTCTTCCTGGGTAAACCTATTGAGAAGATTGAGAGTCAACTAAAAGGGCTGACTGTACCCTATGAGGTAATTCTCAACTATTTGCATTATGCCTACTACAAAAAATCGAGAATCACCAGAATGGAATCAATATAAATATTCATAAAAGAAAGCAATCGATAGAAGGTGTACTACCTCTTGAAATCATTGGAAGCCTGCATCAGAAATTCCGAAGAGATGCGAAAGTTATATTCCCAAGAGTATATCAAACAACTTGTGCCTTAAGGTTTATCAGGATTCGAATAAATAGCTGAAGTGATGGATTAATTCGAGAGCGAGAAAAAAGAAGTCGAACCTTAAGCAGAGATCAACTAAAATTGATTATAGCCCAATCAAATAGATCAATATTATGCAAACAAATATCATAAAAATAGTTGTTCGTTGAAGAGCATTTCGTCGTATATCTTTTTGAATTTGGGGAAAATATCCAACCTCATGGACAGCACCTTGATGTCCTTCAGAGCAAGCCAGTGCTGATATAGTTCTTCATTTATTCGATGCATATCGCTTGCCAGGAGTTAATTCTAGATAATACAACAAATTACTTGTTTTTTGAAGCGAGATGATTGAGCTCGTTCAGCTTTGGTCAGTTCTTCCATTTAGATATTACTCTTGATTAACTCATTTAATCTGCGTTCAGCCATCTAATTATCTTTGTTAATCCTATTGATTCTACCCAACAACTCTTCTTCTTTGGCTTTGTGAAGAGAGGCCATTTGATTGATATCATGGTTGAACTCAGTCTTAAGGACCATGATTTCATTCAAAAGAAATTATTACTGCTCCCCTTTTACTTTACTAATTGTGCTAAAACATTATTATTGAATTTTATCTTTTTAATATTTCAACCTTTTAATCTCTGACTCTTTTGCAGCTAATTCTTCTGAAAGGGCATTGGTTTCGTTTTTCAAAGCATAATTTGTTTGCTGAAGATACTGAAGCTCCTATTAATATCTTTTGATGGCTGATAAATTTTGCTACTCGATATGTCCATAATTATTTTACACTTAGCTTTATAACTGTTAATACTTTAGTTCAAGTTTTTATAGTTTTTTCTTTTAGTTTAGCAAATCTCGTTCAAGTTTTTTATTGGCATCCTGAAGATGGGCTATTTCCAGCTGAATAGAGATCTATCTACATTCTTGTTGGAAGTTATCGATGAAATCAGATCTTCTTTGTTGCTTTGAATCTACGCTAAAGCCCGGCCTTCTAGCTCATCAATATGCTGTGAAAATTTCAAAAACATCGACTGAATTGCATTATTTGTTGTTTCAATGTTAAAATCTGAAAAATATCTTTCGACAACTTTGAGCTGGGATTTTATGACTTCAGTCTTTCTAAATAAGCAAAAAGGTTACTTTTAAAATTTGCTATCTTCACAAAATTCCATGTGCCGAAAGAAAGGTTGAAGCTCAATAGTTAAATGTCTAAATTTTTATTTGAGATTTGTTCCTGATTTCACTAAAGTTTATATCATCTCTCTTAGATTGTTGATGTGATCTTGAATAACCTTCTTAGTATAGTTGTCTTTGGATGAATCCTTTTTAGAAAAGCGAGGAGAACTCTTCAAAGACATGTCTGCATCTTTCTGAATAGGTGATTTTGATCTGATCGGGGATATCAACTGCAAAAATGATCTTGTTGCTGGTCTTCGTTCTTACACTATAAGTCCAACTCTTGTGGGCGTTGCTGACTGCGAATCGACATTTTGGTTTCTTATGTTCGATCTATGATTTGTTTATTTAGATTAATTTCTTTTGGTGACTGGCATGCCATCCACAGAATCATTATTCCTGAAACTATTGTCAAAAGAATCACTTTATTTGTTGGCTTTGCTTCTGTTAATAGTCTTTTAAAGCATGTATTTTTTCTTCCTCTTCAAATAATCAAACATGGTCTCTCCTGGAAGCATGTCCCGATTGTTATTCATGATATTCACTCTAACGAATATTTAAATTGAATACTAGGATGGATAAAAATGGTCAATCATGAATCTCGTTCAAAGTTTGGTGCTTAAGCATGTTTATTGCGTCTTTTACCAATCTGTTGATCTTAGTTTGCTTCATCTTTTGCTTAGATTATTCGTAGGCATATTCTCTCTCATCGAATTCCATTTCTTGTAATCTTTTTTTGCTCTCTAAGTGCTCGTAAATTGAAGCATCGAGATTTGTTTTATTTTTTGAACGAGAAGTTATCAACGCATGTTTTGAACCGTCTTTTTTTGGTCTTGGGGATCTTCTCTAGTTCAGCTATTGAATTGATCTTCTTCGATTGGCTTACAGAACTTCTGGATTTTATCTCATTTATCTCACCTTTTTGGCCTTTTATACTTCTTTTTCCATCTTTTCCTGAGCTTTCTTTCTGGTCTTTTCAATTTTCTCCAATTTATGTAAATACTTTTGAATTTTATCGGATTCCTACTATTGAGCACCCTGAAGACATCTTTCCTGATGAAAGCGAATCTCATCATTGAGAGTACTTTCCCCATTACTTTTATTGAGCGACTTGTCATTCATTTCAGTTTGGTGGAGCTTACTTTTAGTTAGATCTGGAAGTCGAACGTTGAAGGTGGCCCTTCTGGTTGGATATTGAGTGTAGTGTTGATTGGTGTTTTATGGCTTAACTTTTTGTGACCGGCCAAGAGAAGTATAGGGCTTACTTGTGGTGTTGTTCTTAACAGATTTTAGGTTGGTTTATCTGAGATTCAGGGTTTAATGTTTTTTGTTAAAATACTACTCAACATCTCTCCTCATTTTTTCAGCTTTGTGGTAAGCTTATCTTTATTTATTCCTGTTTTTTCTCATGATGTCATCAAATTTTCTTTTCCAGTTCTCCTCACACATCTTATACTCTTTCTGCTTATTCTCCTGAACCTTTTCTCGATTATGATCATGTTTCTCCATTCTCTTGCGGAGCTCCTGGTCAATTTACTTCGCTTCATCTTTTTATTTTTGGTTCAGGTGGTACAAATTTTATTGAACTTTGACCCGTTTTGAGAGTTGGCCTGCTAGTTTGCCCATTTATTCTATCTAGCTACAACAATACCTGCATAGAGTTTTTTGAACTGTTTGATGGCCTTTTTCTTTTATTCTTCAGTGAGATCTTATGTGAATTTCTTATCGATTCTTCTGAGAGAAGCCTCGATATCAAAACGATCCATTTAATATTTTTATTTTATACGAAAAATAGTTGCTCAAAATCACAGATAAAGACCAAAAGATCATTTTATTTCATGGCATCCACCACGGCAAGTTTTTTATTCCTTGAGTTTACAGCTATCAGAAAATAGCAAGAATCCGAGAGTATATCCTACGATAATAGCTAGGATAACGTAGCCGTTCATGGACATCATAACGAGCATGATGACGACATGCAGGAAGCTATATATGAGGGAATATATGATTGGTATTACTATTTTTTTGACAGCCATCTATCTTTTCGTCAGTCTGATTGATTCCTTCTGAAGAGACTCTAATTGATTGACCTATTGGTATTCTTAATCTGTCAGAGAGGGAGTTGAATCGTAGCTGAAAAGGATCTTTTCAATTCTTTTTCTTATCTTTGGCAAGGCCATTGAAAATACAGCCAGAAGCAAGGTAACCACACAGCCAATAATGAACGTTACATCTGATTATGAGGCCCACCTAGATAGAGGCAAACATACGTAGGGAAGACAAATTTGCAATATGTACTCCAGACCAAAGTCATGCTATAGTACCCCATTATCCTTCCTGATGATATAATTGCGATAATGTTCATATAAAAAAAGGATGATCAGTACAGTTTGACCCTTTTGTTCGTGATCTTTGGGAGCCATTAAGGATTATCAGATTGATTGAATCTGTGGCTTCTTTGTAGTGAGTGTTCGTTGCTTTTGTGAGAAACAAACTGAGATTTATTGAGACTTTTGCTTAATTTTTGAGAAGTAGAGATTTATTTC
>Ga0100378_1004368_pt1 | contig 13182 bp, 16 predicted proteins | sample CryGeymeta201502_FD_81535 | JGI IMG/M metagenome (GOLD analysis project Ga0100378, IMG submission 81535) | Groundwater microbial communities from Crystal Geyser aquifers in Utah, USA - Crystal Geyser metaG 2015-02 | ecosystem: Environmental > Aquatic > Deep subsurface > Groundwater | place: USA...
GGCCCATATATAGATTCTCCTCCTTTGCCATCTTGAGTAGTAATATCTCCACCTTGTAATACAAATTCAGTAATTGCTTTATGAATATAATTTCCTTTATAGTGTAAATTTTTTCCAGATTGTCCTACTCCTTTTTCTCCTGTACATAAACATCGAAAATTTTCTGCGGTTATAGGAGTAATATCATTGTATAAAGAGATATTAATTCTTCCTTCAAATGTTCCGTCAATAGAAATTTCGAACCATACTCTAGGTCGTTTATTCATTAATTATAATTATAAATAACATAATAATATTAAAGAAATTCAAAACTTAAAACTAATATATAATATAATTATTATTTCAATTAATTTATAATCTTTTAAGAAAATGAAGCATAATATTAAATTTTTAGGAATTTTACTAGTTTTCCTTATTATAAACATTACTGCTATATCTTGTATTGAAAAATCTACAGAAAAAAGGTTTTTAAAAAAATCGCATAAAGCACATCAAGATGAAGCTGGTAAATATTTATCGTAATTATTTAGATTCATTTAATACTGAAGCATCTAATGGATTTTCAAATGAATCTGAATATCAAAGTCCTGAAGTAGGAGCAGAAGTACCAGGATTTCACTCAAATTTAGCTAATACTCCTAAAACCAAAGTAGAAATTGACGGACAAATGATGCAAGCCCCAGAAGGTTATGTTCTAAAACCAAAAGCCGAAAAAGTTATTCCTAAAGAAATTGAAGGTTATTGGGAATCATTTTTCACCCAAAAAAGAGGTGAAAACTGTTCAGGTAGAAAAATTCTACAATACGAATTACAAAAGATAGGTATTGGCCCTGATGGAAAAACCCCTATTTCTGGAAGAGGAAATTATAGAGTAGGAAGATTTGGTTGGGTTAAACAATGGGGATTCGGTCAAGTTGCTTATTTATTTGACTTCTTTGATCCTTCATTAAGACCACTCCACCTTGAAGAATTTGATAAGATTTGGGCAAAATTTAGCCATTATCCAAAAGAAGATTCTAAAGACTATAAAGATCCTTATAATATGTTAAAAGAAATCCCAGCTGAACTCGATGCCGCCGCAAAGAAAAAAATTACAGATCAAATTGCTAAATTCCAAGCAAGAATAGACACTGATGTTCACAAACTTTCTATAAATGCTGTTCAAGTTAACGAAGGTCTTAAAGAAAATAGATGGTTTTTCGATAGATCATTAAAAGATAATGCTAAAAACTTTGTTAAGAATTTTGATTTAAATGGAGATGGAAGACTCAGCCCTAGAGAACTTATTTTAGGATCAATTTATCACAATAAAGGTATTTTAGGATCAGACGATTGTACTATGTGTTATGAAGATCTTTCTGATAAAATCGATGGAATATTCGCTTATATTGATTGTGATAATGATGGACTTGTTTCAGCTGAAGAAATGTGGGAACATTTACCTAAACTAAGAAGAGATACTACTAAATGGAACTTTTATAACCTTGCTGGAGATGCAACAATTAGAACAGCTGTTGTTAACGATTTTATTTTAAAAAATACTTGGAGTGTTAAAGGAAGAGTCAGTAAAAACGAATTCAGATTAGGAGTTTTATTAGGATTTTGGGATAGACAAACAGACGACCATGGTATAGTTAAAGACGATAGTAAAAACTTAAAGAAATTAAGATGGGCAGATGATGATGTAGTCGATATCGGAGCATTAGAATATATTAAAAATAAAGCAGAGGCTACAGCCAAAGCAAAACAATCTGAAAATGATAAAAGAGCTGCCGCTGAAAGAGCAAAAGGAACAAAAATTGAAATTAAAATGGAAGGAGAGGTAGACCCCTTTGATGATAGAAGAAGATTAAGATAAAGTTAATAATAAATAATGAATCATTCATTTTATTATAAAAAATTACATTAATTTTTTTATTAATTAAGAAATAAAATTAAATAATGTAATTAATCAAGTAATATAGTTTAAAATTAACTATTACTACGAATTTTTATCACTATTATAATAATATATAAAAAATAAATTAATAATATATAATACTAATAAATAACAAGTAAACTACTTTTCGTCATCATTATAGACTAAAGTTTCTTTGCTAGTCATTGCTTTTTTTATAATATGATCATTTTGGGCTCCAAGACTATCAAATTTAACTGAAACATAATTTTGTTTTCCTTTGATAAAAATTTTATCTTTGTTTAGTATAGATGTCTTTTTCATAATAGGTCTCTTAACTACTTGCTCAGTATTGAGTTTTATAACTTCATTTAAAGTTTTAATATTATCAACAGCGTATTTCTTTAAAGGTGAACTTGATTTTATAATATTGACCCAGTTAAAATCTATTTTATTATATAAGTATTATTACCTTTGAAAAATTTATGCTCTTTCACTTGTCTTAAAGTACATGTTCTTTCTTTAATTTCATATGCTAAGAATCCTTTAACTAAGTTAAACAAATCAGGATCAATTTTAGACTTTTGCAATTTCTCCCAATTGATCTTGTAATCTGTAATATTATCAAATGTTTCATATTTGTTTTTTCCTTCGAAAGGAAGTGTGCGGGTATAGATATAATAAATGATAACTCCTAATGACCAGTAATCACCTTCACCTCTTTCTATTAGACCATTAACAATCTCCGGACTCATATAATTTTCTGTTCCGAGAATATTATCATTGTTTTTATTTTTATCAACTAGATTAACTCCTGATAAATCAGCTGAACTTAAAACAAATTCTGTATCAAAATTAGATCCTTCTGAAATTCCAAAATCAGTCAACTTAAAATGACCCTAAAAATATAATAAATATCGATTAATATTGATTAATAATTATATACTGTTTCAGTTATTAATATATTTTCTGGTTTAACATCACGATGATAAATCTGAATCGAATGAAGATAATCAAAAGCCAATACCATTTCAGCAATTAACATTTTTACTACCATGATATTTTGCATATTATATTTGTCAAGTAAGAGTTTTAAGTCACCTCCTCCAACAAATTCCATTACATAGTAATAGTTTGTTTGCTCAGAAAATATGAAATAACATTTAACTAAATAATCGTTCTTTATTGAACTAAGAATCATTGTTTCTTTTTGTACTAAAGCTTCTAAGTTCGATGATTTCTATTGATATTAAAAATAATATTATTATTTTAAAAGAATCTTACATTATTAGCCATATCTATTGTTTTTAGCGCATATTTATCTCCAGTCTTTCTCTTTTTGACTAGGTCAACTTTTCCATAACCTCCTGAACCAAGATTAATAATAAAATGAAAGTCATTTATAGACAATTTGAGTTCTTCACAGGCATCATCTTCATCTTCATTACTACTATTATTTTGTTCAACTTTTTCAGCGTCCATATCATCAATATTATAGTTTTTTTTTGTAAGCTTCCCAGAAGTATTTATTGCTTCTTCAATTTTATCTTCGAGATTATAACTTCTCATTATATCTTCCATTTCTTTTATAGAGCTCTCTTGCTTAAATATAAGTTCATCAGATTTATCTGATCTTTCATCATATTTATAATCCTTTGAAATCCTTGAGCTCATTTCATTATTACTTCTATCAATATCATCATTTTTATTTTTAATTAACTTCGGTTTTTTAAATCTTACATTCATTTTTTTGTTAGAAAGTTCGTTATCTACATCAAGTTCAATACCATCACTGCTATCAGAACTATTTTCATTGATGCTTTTATCTATACTTTTTTCATTGCTAGATAATGTTTGCTCATAGCTGGAATTATATACTTTAATTTCATTCTTTAATGCTTTTACATTATATTCTCTTTGACTAAGTTGTTCACCAATTGAGTTTATTTTATCAATAAGGTCTATATCATCATTTTCAAAATCTTTATTTATCTCAATAGCTTTAATAGCTTTGTATGTTGTTTTTACCCCATAAAGAGATTCAAAAGTTAGATCATCGTTTTTTAAGGTTTTTATTATAGTTCTTTTTCTAGACTCTCTGCGAACTATAAATTAATTATTAATAATTACCTATGGGCTCTATCGCAGACTTAAAAAACAAGTTTTTTGCAGTTTTCTTAACTTTTGCAGGAAGCCTATCACTATCCAAAATATCATCTTTTACCGAAAAAGATTGAATATTCTTATTAAAAAGCGACGAACTATTGAAATTATTCATATTATTCATATGATTAATGTTCATATTATTTATATTCATGTTAATATTCATATTCATGTTGAGATTGAGATTATCAATATTGATACTAAAATTTCTTTGTCTTGATTTTATAATAGGTGTTTGCGAGCTAGGAATTTTTAAAATAGACCTATTAGGATCAGTTCCTTCATTATTAACTGATCTTATTGTCATTGGGTTAAATATCTTCATTGAATTTCTTCTTTTTCTAGGAAATTTTTGAAATTGAAAAGTTAATAGTTTGTTAGTTACTACATTTTCCGAAGCCCTCAAAAGATTAATATTGGTACTTTTAATTTGTTCTTGTTCTTTTTTATCTAATAGTAACATTTCAACGATTTTATCTTTTAGTACCAGAATTTGAACTAGTTTAAAATAAATATCGCAAAGTGACTCATTAACATTTTTTTGGATGCTTTGAATGTAAATTTGATCTGTTAAATAATGAATAGATTTATTAAGAGCAACTAGTAGATTAGGATTTTTTTCGTAGCTTTCTGAACTATGATATCTTTCCTTTTTAAAGATTAAGTCGAAATAATCTATAGGATCTAATGGAGATTTATCATCAAAAATATCTAATTTTTCTCCTTCCAGTAACTTAGTTCTAGGAGAATTACCTGCATCTAATGTACGTCTTTTTTGTGTTGTTTTTCTATTTTCTTTATAGGCTTTTATATCATCTAAAACTTTTTTAATTTTGTTTCTGATATCCATTAAACCTTTGATGTATACTTTTTTCTCCATACAATATCTAGCATGGAAGAAGAAGTCATTCATAGAAAATTCTAACTCACAGATTCTGCACATTTCCTTTTTGTTTGTTTTAGATTTTATAAAAAGGTATCTCCATGTAATGAGTTTCTTATTAAAAAAGTTCTTCATATAAAGACATATATGATTCGACATCGAATTAAAATATTTTTCATTTAGATGATTGAATTTCCAAAGATTTCCAATTATGTCTAATTTAGTCGGCATTAGAAAATCGGAATCAGAATAAGTCTTTAAATAATTTTCACTATCTGACTTGTAAGTTAATGATATATCACTTAGGATTCCATATAAATTTTTAAAGAAAATTTTATGAAAGGAGCAAAACAAATCTATTTCTAAATCAGGTTTATCTTTTTTATCAGAACTGTTTGTATTATTTGCAATTAATGCTTTATTAAATTCAAGATGATCACCAGATTTAATAATTTCTGCGTCAATTTTAGTAAAACTGCATATATTTTCTATAAAATCTACTTTTAGCTTCATAAACTTTTCTATAAAGGCACAAGTATTAGTATTTTGATATTTTTTAAACCAAAAATTCTTATTGTCGTAATAGTCAATGAGAAATATATTTAGCTTGAGATATAATGATTTAAGCATTAAGTTGTAAATATCATGATTAATTCTGAATGTTGATTTGATAAAAGTAAGCATAGCATTAAATGTCTTTAGAAGACTAATTATTAATGTAATATTTACTTAAGTAGCTTGTATTTATTTTGCCAATTGTTTTCTGAGGCTTTTTCTAAGAGTTCTTCAATATCTTTTTTCTTATTTTCAATCTCAACAATAAACAAATGGAATATATCAAATATAGGTGTAGGTGGAGATTTAATATCATTCTTTTTGGTTAATATTTCTTCTAAGTCTTCTAATATATCTTCAAAAAGGTTAAAAATTTCATCATCTTCATCGTCTATCCCTTCTGATTCATCTTCCTTTTCCTTTATTACTATAATTTTCTGTCGCAAATTAAATAAATACCAACTAACCTACAACATATTATTAAATAATAAATACAAAAAATAATCTAGATTTGAAGACCTTTCTTAAATAACTTTCATATGCTATTTTAAGCTTTACAACTTTTAAAATATTAGATTTAAGTATATTAGGATTGTCTTGAAACTTATTTAAACTAAAATTTGATTTTACAATGCCACCTTTAATTATAATTATATTATACTTTTACTTAAACATGTATTGGTATTTACGTTTACATTTTGTGTAATTCTTTTTGATATTTTTCTTTTAACTTGGTATTCTTTATTATTAATAGGATCTTTTAAAGTCTTCAAGTTATTATTCAGTATTTCCATCTTCTTTTTTGAAACAAAGAAGTTTGTTTCGGAATTACTTCTTATTAATTTTTTTGACATTTCTCAATATATAATAAATAATTATAATTATTAGATTAAATTAATGTTTATTACTTTAATTTTTATTATTTTTACATTAATTTATTTAAATTTTATTGCTTTAACTTTAAAATATTTCAGATAATTTTATAATTAAAATGTTAGGAAAAGATGATAAAGACCCAAACTCGGTTTATAATGATAAAGATTATTTAATAAAAGAATTAAAAATAGAATGTGAGCTAACAAAGAAAAAACTAACGGAAGAAAAAAAGAAGCTGAAAGTAAAATAAATAACATAAGATATTTAAAAAATAATTTGTTACTATTTATTACTAAAGTTACTAAATAATTATTAGGATAAAACTAATCAATACGAAGAAAAACTACATGAAATCAAAGCTATCGCAGTCGAAAACGAAAAACTTAAAATAAAACTAAAAGAGTATACATTTATGAAAGACAAACAGTTTAATTTTGATGACTATCTTACTAATATTGAACAAAAGAATAAAATAATAGAAAATTTAGTAAGAGAAAAACAAGACTTTATGAGTCAGTTAGAAAAACTAAAGAAAGAACTTCAAAACGAAAAAGAACGAAACAAATTAATTGAACAAGATCGTAAAAGACTTGAATTCGAAAACCAAGATTATAAAGAAATGAATAAATTTGAAAGGAGATTCGGTGGTATGAACGAAGGAAATAGTATCTCACTAATAAATAATAAATTTAATACCAGTGAAATAATGACTGAAAGTAAAGCCAACAACAATTTACTCGACTTTAAAGAAGATAGTTTTATTGGAGAGCTAACAGGAAAAGTTACTGGAGAAAAGGCAAGAAATTACGAAAAGGAAATTCAAGAATTAATGCAAGAGAAATATGATATAACTAGAAATTATAGATCACAAATAGATGAAATACATAAATTAATTGATGAAAAAGATAAACTACTTAACAGAAATGATGAACTAAAATTAGAACTAGACAGAGCAAATAATGAAAGAGATAAACTATTAATAGAAAAGGAAAAACTTGAATTACAAAAACAAAAGAAAGAACTAGAATTTGAAAAATCTGGCTTAAATAACGAGAAAATCGAATTAGATAAAAAGAAAATAGAAGAGGAAAATCGAGACTTAGCTGAACAAAATAAAGCACTTGAAAATGAAAAAGTTCTTATCGGAAAAGAAATGGAAAATCTAAAAAAGAATATTAGGACTTCTAATGCTTATATTGAAAAAATATACTCAGAAAAAAGAATTATGCAGCAAAATTTACAAAATATGAAGCAAGAGTTAGAAAACTATAAAGCTAATGTTAATAATCCGACTAGTGATGGTGATAAAGGTGGAAATATTAATACTAATAGTCAGAAGGTATAAATTATTTCTCTTATTATAATAGATTTCACCTAAAAATTCAATGAATCAAAGTTTAGGAGATAGTGACTCAGTGATACTGATTAAAGCAGAAAATCAAAGTATAAAAAATTCATTAGCTCAAAAAGATGAGTTAATCAAAACTTTAAAGGATAAAATAAAAACACTTGAGGTAAGATTTAAATTTATACTAAATTTTATTTTATATAAGAAAAATGAAAATTCTCTTACTGAGTCAAATAGTAATATTGATATGAAAAAAAGTGATGATGTTGAATATTATAAAAAGTCGTTTGATGAACAAAAATCACGAGTTAATAAAGAACATGAAGTAATTGCAAGTTCGTTATATGAGTTAACTATTCAATTTATGTCTTTGAAAACAGAACTACAAAAGAGAGTTTCAAGTATTTATGGAAATAAAAATTCATGATATGACTATATAATAAATTATGAAGTAAATGAATTTATTTTATATAAGTTTGTAAATAAAATTATTCTATAATAAATAATATTAATTATAATAGATGCAACTTTATATTAACATTCAAATTAAGTACAAATAATATATTATAATGAATTGAATATATAGTAATTTATTTATTAAAGTATGCTTAATAATATGATATAAAATAAGTAAAACTATTAAATTTTATCAACATTTAGGTAACAAATTAACAAATAAATTCTATTATGATCAACTTAAGTTAATCAAGACTCACCTTATTTTTAACTTCCTCTTTAATCTCAAGTTTTAAGTATTTTGTTAATAAAATATCAACATCAGTTAAAGTTTTATTTTCCTTTCTTTCCTTAAGATATTCTATTAGTTTTTGTTTGTTTCTTTCAGCCTTATCCTTTTCTAAATTTTTAATTTCTTCTAAGCAAATATCTCCATTAAGTTCATTAGTAATAAGTTGTTTTCCCCTGTTTTGAATCATAAAGCTTTGACTTTCGTTTAAGACAAGCTTTATAAGTAATCTAAATTGATCTAAAGTTTTCCAAACTTCTAATATGTCTGCTTTTTGTTCTATAGCCGCTTCAGCAGCTAACATAAGCTCATATTTTAATTTTTGTTCTTTTGACTTAGGTTTAAATTGACAACAGCATATGTAAAGATTTCTTTCAAGATTAGATATCTCAACATCTCTACGCTTTCTAGACTTAAAATTTAGAAGTTTATGTATTTCTTTATTGACTATAACATCACTTTTTTTAAATTTGTTGATATTAACATCTCTTAAGAAAATTCTTTTAGGCGTATTTTGATCGTTTATTGATATAGATGCATTTTGGGATACTGGATTATCTTTATCATTAACACTGTAAAAATTTATATTTTTTCTTTCTACTTCATTATTATAACTTTTTGTTTTATTTTCAATGTGAATAATTACTTGTCTCGATTCTTGTTCTTCATTTAGTTTCTCTTCTATTTGTAAGAAAAATAAATTTGAGTATAAAAATACGAAAAACTCATTTTCTAAATAATATAAATAGCAATTTCTAAAAAATACATCAACTAAGCTTATGAAGCCTCCAACATTGGCTATAATATCAGGAATTTTGATATAAGTTCTGTAATATGTTTTATCTGATCTCCAAGTTTTCATATAAATTTTAGCAAAGTATTTATTTCCATCTTCAGGAGGTTCTAATTCAAAATCCATATAATCAAACTCTAAAAATCGGCTTTCTTCATACTCTTGAAAGATAACTCCAGAATCTGTAACTATATCAGCCTTTCTATAATACAAATTATAATACAAAGCTTTTGTATGATCATAAATATCTAATCCAGTTTGTTTCATAAAATATGCCTTTGAATAAGGATACTTATAATTTGAGGCATGAAATATATTATGTTGATAAAGTATGTTTAACCAAGACTTTTTACCTTCATACCTTTTTCTTATCTCTTCTTTAGGGGCACATGTTATATTATACCTTTCTTCAGTTTCATTACTGCAAAACCTTACTATCATTGCAATATAATTAAATTGATTTTGAGGATCTGGACCTCCAAATTTATGGTCTGCTTTTTCATAACAATAGTAATTCTCAAGTTTATTTTTCTTTATAGTTTCAGCATCTATATATTTGGTTGAACACTTTTCTACCTTTGGGTATATGTATGTACGTACAATTTTATTAGTTTCTGGGTCTATTGTGTTTTGTTTATGATATACCATATGTTCGATATATCGAAGATCGTCCCAACCATCTTGTACTAAACCGAAAGCAATAAAAGTATCTGAATAGTTATGATTAGTAATTAATGGGGCGTAATCATTGTAACGTTCTCTTTCAAGGAAATTGGGTTGTTCTTTTAAATATAAATCCTGTCCAAAATACCATGTAAATATTAATGTTGCTACCCAAATAAGAATAGTGATTAATCCTCCAACAAATGTTTTGTATGTACCTCCTTCTATATTAAATTGGTACTGCTTTCCATAAGCATCTAAACTTTTAATAAATTGCATTCTTATTTTAATTATTATTTTTATTATTTATTGAATTTTAATATAATAATAGAATTACTTAATCTAAAATATAATAAATTATAATTACTTTAATATTGTTTCTGAGATTTATATATAATAAAATTAACATCATCTTTAATTTAAATTTAAGAAAAATATGCTATCTATTGAATTAAAGAATATCTTATAATATCCAAATTTATTCTATTTGATAATAATTGCTATTAAACTCGAAAATTATTTAAATATGAATGAATATTTAAATAAATAATGAAATTAATACATTATAAGTTATAATACTATTAATCTATAAATAAGTTACTATAATTTGTTAAATTATTGTTAATAATATATTTTAAATAATGAATAATTATTTCTATTCCATTTTAACTTTAGTGTTTATTTCTTCCTTAAATTTAGTATCTAAATAGCAATGTATCTATTACAGTTAAAGTTTTTGAATCTTTTCTTTCTTGCAAATAAGTAGTTAATTTATTAGTTTTTTTTTCAAACTTATCTTCATCAAGTATTTTAACTTTATCAAGCACAAATTCTTTCTCATTTGTAATAAGTTGTTTACCTCTATTTTGTATCATAAAACTTTGATTTTCATTTAAAACAAGCATCACAATTAATCTACTACCAACAGCCCAATCGTTCGTTAGGAGTCTAAGCTGATCTATAGTCTTCCAAACTTCAAATATTTCAGTTTTTTGTTCTATTGCTTTTTCTGCTGCCATCATTAATTCATATTTCAGTTTTTCTTCTTTAGACTTTGGAGTAAAATTACAACATAAAAAAATATTTCTTTCCCACTTTGATATTTCTATCTCTGTTCGTTTTCTTTTTCGATATTCAAGTAACTTATTAATGTCTTTATTGATTACTATATCATTTTTTTTATCTTCGTTATTTTGTAATACAGTTTGGAACATATATTTCTTAGGTGATTTTCCATTTGTTAATTCTAATGAGGTATCGCCAAATAAGCTTAAATCTTTTTCGTTGACATTTGCTTTACCACTTTTCCCTATTTTAATAATATCTTTTGATTCATCATTTACCTCATTGCACTGATCATCAATCTGCAAATCAAAAAGCTTTTCATATAAATACAAGTTAAATTCATTCTCTAAATAAAACGTATAAAAAAATGCTATGAAAGATTGTATTAAACTCGTAAACCCACCGACAGCAGCAATAATATCAGGAATTTTTATGTAAGCTCTATAATAAGTTTTGTCTGCTCTTGATGTCTTTATGGTTATTTTAGCAATGTAATCTTCCCCTGTTGCTGGGGGCTCAAGTGAACTTTCAAACAAATCAAACTCTAAAAAAGAAGTTCCTGAAAATTCTTGAAAGATAACTCCTATATCATTTTCTACATAAGCCTTCCTATAATATAAATCATTATACAATACTAATTTAGTATCTAAAATATTAAGACCACTTGAATCATAAAAATATGCTGGAGAATAAGGATTATTATGATTCGAAGCATGAAAAATATTATGTTGATAAAGAACTTTCATATATGCTTTTTTATCTTTATATCTTTTATCTTTTTCTTCACTAGTAGCACAAGTTATATTGTACTTCGCTTCTGTTTCTTTATTACACAATCTTACTATTAAATTTACAAAATTATATTGACCAAGCTGATCAGGCCCACCAAAATTTATGTCAGCTTTTTCATAACAATAGTAACTTTCCAAACTGTTTTTTGTTGCTGTAGTATTATCTATAAATGTATCATCACATTTTGTGACATCAACATATACAATAGTTTTTATTGATTCATTTGTAACAGGATTAAACTTATTTTGCTCATGGTATGCTAAGTGTTCTATATATCTCAGGTCATCCCACCCTTCTACTCTAAATAACGATTTCTTTCAAGTAAATTAGGTTGCTGTTTTAAATATATGTCTTGTCCGAAGTACCAAGTAAGTACAATTGTACCGACCCAAAGTAGTATAGTTAGTATACCACCTACTAATGTTCTGAATGTCCCTCCGTGAATATTAAATTGATACTGTTTGCCTAGAATGTCTAAGTTAGTTATAAATTGCATTTTCTTAAATTACTAAAAAGAATATAATAAATATATAAAAATAAACATGTTATTGAATTATATTATTAAAACGGAGTATTGGGAGTATGGAGAATTATAAATTAAAGACAGTTTTTATATTTAAATTATATTTTGAGTTGTTATGTTTAATAGCTTTCGTTTACATAATTGAATGAAATTGTAAAGAAACATATGATATAAATATAGTATCTAAGTTAGGATTGTCTTTGCTTTCATTTATAATTTATATTTATTTAACTTTTATACATTTTATATATTATAAATTATTTTTAATTATTATAGAATTATTAATTTTTTAATTGTTTTAAGTTAATAAGTTTTTATTTTGTTAACAATTTTAATATATAATTTATTTATGATGGAATTTATAACTGAACCAAATATAGTTTCAAAGAAGAAGAAACATTTTAAAACAAAAAGTGAAGTAATTAATGTTAAGTCAAATTTTTGCAATGCATTAAAATCATTTCTTAAACCAGAAATAGAAGAAGTAAAAAAACTAGATTACTTCCAACCACAAAATTTTAAAGAAGTAAACTTTTCTCCTCAAATAAAAAATAGTTTTAAAAGTTTAAATAATGAAAGTATAATAAAAATACATAAAATAATTACTTACCATTAGCAATGAAAAGTATAGTAAATCAAAATCGTGAAAATATAAGTAAATTAGATAGAGATTTAGAATTAGCAGATGAAAAAAATATGAAATTTACTGTTGCATTTCTTAATAACAAACTTGACGAAAAGATAACTAAAAATAATTCTTTAACCAATCTTAATTGTTTTGTTTTAAACGAAGTTGAAGAAATAGAAGCTTCAATTACTATTTTAGATAAATTAATTAATACTTCAATAGAAAAAGAAGAAAAATTTAAAGATTCAAAA
>Ga0100378_1004369_pt1 | contig 13173 bp, 13 predicted proteins | sample CryGeymeta201502_FD_81535 | JGI IMG/M metagenome (GOLD analysis project Ga0100378, IMG submission 81535) | Groundwater microbial communities from Crystal Geyser aquifers in Utah, USA - Crystal Geyser metaG 2015-02 | ecosystem: Environmental > Aquatic > Deep subsurface > Groundwater | place: USA...
AATATTACCTTCTAACCAAGGTAGAGTTGTGAGTAGAACAAAGATTAATCCAGCCAAACTTGTTAGTTTTACTGACTTTAATATTTTTTTTGCAAAGTAGTAAAACACACCAGTTGTGACTAACATCCAAGCTATGTTTAAAATTCTAAAGTTCATTTGTGTTTGAACTCTAGCCAGATAATAAATTAATGGAGTCTTATGATCGATAATTTCAGTGTAAAGTGTAGCTCCCTTATTCATTGTTTGACCAAGAACTAGATAGATTCCTTCATCACCATACCAATATGGTTCAAATAAATTTGGAACTCTTAAAAGTAAGACTATTACAAGAAGAATAAACATTGGAGTTTGTTTATCTAATAAAATATCTAGCTTAACTACTTTTTTGATTAATGCTGTAATTTTTTTCACCCTTTAAGTATACCTGCTTTTTGCAGGCTTTGCTACTTAGTATTTCTTGAGAAAGATTAGACTTTTTCGGTGACTTTATATTCGATATATTTTCCAAGCATTAATCTGGTATGTGCATCAATACCTGGAAGTGCAGAAAAGAAGAATCCAATTAATGGAAGTAATAAAAATTCAAGTGGTTGCATAATATATGATAATAGATTTTTTTTATTTGGTCTTGCAGGTCTATTTATTGCATCAATTACAAAAACAACAATCATTGAAATTAATGAAAGAGTTAATAGTGTTGAAGTTACCTGAGGTAAAGTTTTGCCAATTACAGTTCTATTAAAATCTGGGTTGAGTAGAGGTGGTAAAAAAGCCGAGATTGTTACTGCAAACCAGTTTACTGGCCATAAGAAATGATCTTGAACAGTTTTTGACACTCTAATTGTTTTATCCCAGAATGGAATTTCAGTTGCTAGTAAGTATTGTTTAATGATGTAGGCATCATCGCTTACTCCCCAAGCCCATCTTGTTAATTGCTGGTATAAGTTGCTATAAGTTGACCAGGTAGAATGCGATTCAGCTGCATCAGATAAAATAGGTAGAAAAATAGGTCTAGCTTCAAAATCACCTTTTTTGGCAAAATAAGATTTAAAGAATAATCTATAGTCTTCAGGAATAACATCTGTATCCCAATATCCGATGTCATGTACATGTTTTAGGGATGTTGTATATGTTGAAAAGTTAATCAATCTATCTGAGCGCATTAAAATATGCATTTGAATGACAGAAAACATTGCTGATAAAACTCTTACAGGAGCAGGAACTTTCCAAATATTATTGTAAAAAACAATCGCTCCTTGCCAAATTTTATTGTAAGGTTTATCAACACTTAAAAAGTCATAGCTAACTGCAGCAAAATAACTAGGGTGAAAGATGGCATCTGCATCTTCACTAGTAATAGTTGTTGTTTCAATTGGAACATTCTTCTGATCGATTAATAATTTTTTAGCTTGTTTTGCACCCCAACATGTATTGGAAGATTTTCCTTTTACTTCTCCAAGAATATCGGGATGATATGTGGTCCAAAAGCTTCCAAAAGTATTTTTAAACTGTTTGATTAAATCAGCTGATTTATCTCTTGCATCTTTTCCTTCACGGTCTTCAAATGAAACCATAATATGAATGTTTTCCAAAGGATAATTCTGTTCCTTAAGTGCATTTACTGTTCTAGTTAAAGTAGCAATCGGTTCTTTGTAAGTTGGAATGATAATAATATGGTGAATAGAGTTCCAATTTTTAGGGAAAGTTTTTTTTAAGTCAGAAATCCAATCAAATTTACTAGCGGCCTTGATTTTAAAATGAGATGCAACAGCAAGAACAGCTAATAACAATGATTTATATAACCAATAAATAGTAAAGGCAATAATATAATAGGCAACTACTTCTGGAATTAGTAATGAACCCCAAACAGGAAAGAGAATTAGGCCCCAAGAAAACAGACCAGGAATGATTTCCAAGGCGCGTTGTGTTTTAACTGGGTGTCTGGTGACGTATGTTCTTATCTTATTTCCCATAATATTCTTAATTAACTAATTCCTTAAATTGAGGAAACACTTTGAGTGTGTTAGCAAGTATTATATCAATATCTAGTTGGTAATTGTTTTGCAAAAATTCAGCTGTTTTTGTGATTAGATATGGCTCACATAATTCACCTTTTTTTTCATTTGGAGCCAAGTATGGGGCATCTGTCTCAATTAGAACTTTATCTTTTGGAGTTATCTCTAAGATTTTTCTGAGTTCAGGTGCATTTGAGTAGGTTATATTGCCTGCAAAGCCAATATAAGCACCAAGTTCAAGAAAATCTTTAATATAATCTAGTGGTCCTGAAGCACAGTGAAGAATAATTTTTGGAGCTGAATTAAACTCAGCGATCATATCTTTAACTATTTTGTAGACATCATAGTATGCATTATTTTGGGTTCTATCTAATTGATCTCTAACGTGAAGTATGACTGGAAGATTATTTTGAAAGGCTAATCTTAGTTGTTTGCTAAAAATATCCTTTTGCATTTTTTCAACTAATTCTCTTTTCAGACCTTTTCTTTTAAGTCTGTAGTAATCTAAGCCAATTTCTCCAATGGCTATTATTTTTGAGTTATTAATGTCCAAAAGATTTTCAAATTCTTTTATGTCACTAGCAACTAGTTGATCAATTTTTTTTGGTGAATATTTGTCACCATCAAGTATTGATTTAATATTTTGTGTATATTCTTCTGGATGAATTGCAATACTTGCAAACATAGTAGGATATCTGTTAGCAAGCTCCAGTGCAATTTTACTATTTTGAATATCTGTTCCAATACAAATACCTCCCAAGACATTATTGTCTGTTGATTTTTGCCAATGATGTTCTAAGTTAGAAAGAAGAGGTTCTACATTATAGTGGCAGTGAGTGTCAATTATTTTCATTATTTTTCAAGTCTTGGAAACAATGGATGAAATGCAACAATATTTTCTTTTGTAAAGTGTTTTTGAATTTCTTTGGCAGTTTCTGGCATGAATGGTTTAATTTGAAGTGCAATGCAAAGAATGTGATATACAGCTGTTTGAAGAATTTCTTGTTGTTGTGAACCTTCTAGTTTCCAAGGTTGATTCTCACTTAAATATTGATCTGCTTGTGAAATATTGTTGAGTGTTAAATCTAGAGCTTCTTTAAGATCAAATGATTTCATATATCTTTGATAAGCTGGAGAAGTCTGCGCAGCTTCACTTTCAAGATTAAAATTAGCTCCATTTTTTTCACACATTTTAGCTACTCTTGAACATAGGTTGCCTAATCCATTTGATAAAAATGCAGTATAAGTAGTGTCAAATTTATCCCAACTTACATCCATGTCGTTACCAAAAGCTCCTAATTGCATAAGTAGGAATCTTGTTGCTTGAGTTCCATATTTATTAACCATATCAGTTGGAGAGATTACATTTCCTAATGATTTGCTCATTTTTTGACCATCAACACTAATAAATCCATTGATTAAAATTTGAGTACTATTAGTTAATCCAGCTGAGATTAACATTGCTTGCCACATCGCGGCCTGTTGTCTTAGGTTATCTTTTCCTGCTAATTGTATTCCTGGCCAATACTCATTAAAGTTTGCTTCATTTTCTGGCCAACCTAAAGTAGAAACGTAGTTTACTAAAGCATCAAACCAAACATACATAACATGATCTTCATCTCCTGGAACCAAGACTCCCCAGGACATTTTTTCTTTTAAGCGAGAAATACTAAAGTCTTGAAGACCATTGGATACAAAGGCTTTAATTTCCTTTAGCTTACTTTCTGGTTTAACAAATTCTTTGTTTACTTCATAAAGATTAAGTAAATCTTGTTGATATTTGGAAAACTTAAAGAAATAATTTTCTTCCTCTCGTACATCAAGCTCTTTTCCAGGATGGAGTGGACATTCACCATTTTCTAATTCACTTGCTTGTTTTTCCATTTCACAGCCAACACAGTATGAGGTTTTATACATCTTTTTATAGATGTCTCCATTTTCAGCACAACGTTTCCAAAACTCTTGAGCTGCTTTTTTGTGGTGTGGATCTGTTGTCCTTACAAAGTTTGTATAGTTGATATTTAGTGTGTCTTTTAGATCAGAAAACTTTTCAGCCCAAAAATCAACATATTTTTGAGGTTCTTGATTATTTTCTTCAGCTTTTTGAAAAATCTTTTGACCATGTTCATCTGTACCAGTATTAAAAACAACTTTTTCCCCCATCATCATTTGGTGACGTGCAATTACATCAGCGGCAATGATCTCTAAAGCAAAACCAATATGTGGTTCTGCATTTACATATGGAAGGGTTGTTGTTAAGTAAAAAGTATTTTTCATGTGTACTATATTATAGTGCATCTGGAAATTATCGCAATCAAGTGTATTTGATATTATATAAGAGTACTATGATATGCTAATTGTTAAATATAATTTTATTTGAAAGATAAAAAATGCAGAGATTAGCCAAAGAAGATTCAGCGCCGGTAAGATTTAATTTAACTACAGAACAAAAATATGGAAAAAAAGGTGTCGGTGAACAACTTCTTCCTTCTAAAGTTAGAGAAATACTCGAGTGTAATGCGATTACTTATAAATCATCATATTTAATGTTTGAAAGAACAAAGAGTTGGGTATACGTTACTCAACCAGGTGAAACAGATTTCGTACAAGATGCCTCAAGATGGAAAACATTTAAAGAATTAAGAGAAATTTCTATAAATGAGTATGATAATCAGAGAGTGGAAGAGGCTAAAAAAAGAAAAAGAGGTACGATTAGGCAGAGAAGAATAAGAGTAAGTTAATCTTGCTTAATTGTTTTTTTTGAAATTAAAACAAAAATTCCAAAAACTATAATAAATGGAATCAACCACCAGCTTGCAAATTTGATTTGTTGCAATCTAAAGAGAAGTAACAAGGTAGTAAATAAACCAATTACTCCACCCCTTTTAATGTTAAGTGTGGCATATCCTGATAAGAAAGTCATAAAAAAGAAGAATGGTGTGATAAGAGGAAGGTATGATTGGCTAATACCCCAGTTAGCTATTTGCTCAGGTTTATTATTCGAAATAATACTAATAATTAAGATAAAAAAAACTCCAGAAATAATTAGAAGTGGAAAATGTTTTAAATATGGTGAATTAATTGGTTGGTTTTTTTGCAACCTTGAACGTGAACTCATTAGTATTAGCTTATCATAAATTACTGTTATACTTATTATTATGATATTTGAAATCTTTATTATTATATTTATTATTGCAGGTTTTATTGCTTTATATTTTGCAATTAAATCTATGATGACTAATACTCAAAACTCTCAAATTGAAGATGTAGTTGATAAGGTCTTTGGAATGAGTGCTCAAAAAGTAGCTCAACAATCAAGAGATATTTTAAGATCAGATAAGGAAGCAATTCATATTGATTTAGAGAATAAGCAACTTGTAATGGAAAAACTTGTTGCCCAACTAAAAGATGAAATGAATGTTCATCAAAAAGAAATTCGCAAAGCTGAACAAGAAAGAATACATGAGTTTTCTGCCATTGTGAAATCACTTGAACATCATAAAACACTAACAGATGAATTAAAGACTTCAACTGATACTTTGGCAAAAGTGCTCTCAAATAATCAGCAACGTGGAGAGTGGGGAGAAAGAATTATAGAAGATTTAATGCGTTCGAATGGTTTAGTTGAACATGTTCATTTTGAAAAACAGAAAAAACTTGGGACAACTACTCTTAGACCAGACATTACTTTATTGCTACCTAACAATAGAGTTGTTCCTGTTGATGTCAAGTTCCCATATTCTGAAATGCAAAAGATGAGTATTGCAGATACAAAAGCTCAACAAAAAATTCATTTAAAGCAATTTGAACAAGATTTGAAAACTAAGATTATTAAAGTGTCTGAGTATATTGATGTTGGTCAAGATACTTTAGACTATGCAATTATGTTTGTTCCCAATGAAGCAGTTTTTTCCTTTATTAATCAAAGCATGCCAGGAATGGTAGATTTAGCTTTAAGCAAAAGAGTCTTATTAGTTTCTCCATTTACTTTCCTAATTGTTGCAAGAACAGTGATGGAAAGTTATAGAAATTTTATGATAGGAGATAAGCTAAAAGAAGTTGTTAAATACATTGATGACTTTGTAGTTGAGTGGAGTAAGTTTAAAGGTAGTTTTGATAAATATGGACGTACACTTACAACATTACAAAAAGACTATGAAGAATTAACTGGAACCCGTGTGAGAATTATGGAAAAAAAAGTAGATATGGTTCAAAGTTATAGTAGTGGAAACTTAATTGAAGCTAAGAAATAGTTTTTTATTTCATCCAATTATCAAAGAATTGTAAATCTTTTTTAACTGCTTTGTCCCAGCTTGGAACCATGTTGTGGTTTGTATTTGGATATGTGATTAAATCAATTTCAACTGGTGGAAGTGGTGAAACATGTTCAATGGCGCTAGCAGATGCACTTTTTTCTTTGTCCATTAACATTTCTCTATTTTGATTTTCAAGGTCTATTTTTGCTACAAATTCTTGACTCCAAAAAATTAGTGCAGCATCATCATTATCTCCGTGTTGAATTTGGATTGGTCCAGTTAAACTTTCTAAGTGTTTAGTTATACTAAAGTCAAATACGTCATAGTTTTCTTCAAATAAAGAAATCCATCTTCTTTGTTCTTTGCCTTCATCTTCAAGTTCATCTGAAAAATATAGAATTGAGTAAGGAAATGGGGCTGTAACTGGAGCCCAAAGAGAAGTTGGAATAGGTTTTTGAAGTATTTCTAGTGTAGCAAGGGCAATTTGACCACCATTGCTGTGAGCCCATATTCCAATATTTGATACTTTTGTAACATCTAAATCTAGTTTTGTATTAGTTCTTTGAGATTCTAAATTGAGGGGTATCCCATTTTCTTCAAGTGATTTAATTAGTTCAATAACAGTAATTGGTTTTTCAAATCTTGTTTGCCAAGTATCTTTAGGTTCAGGATCTGAATCACCGTAACCAAAGAAATCTGGTGCAATTGTGATATAACCATCATTTGCAAAAACTGCTGCAGCATTTTTAGTTCCAACTCCAGTTGAGTATATTTCACTTGGGACAAATCCTCTTATCATTATAATAACATTTCTTTTTTGTTCAGGATTAGCTGTAATGTTGTCAGGAATATTTATTTGACCAGTCATTCTTTTTCCTAGTGTAGTGTAGGCAAATTGAAAAGATGTGTAAGTTTCTTCTTCTGAAATAATATTTTCTAATATAATCTTACTTGACTGATATTCTCGATTTTGTAGATTTAAGATGCTATATGATTGAAGAGGTTTACTGATAATCTTACCAGAATCAACAAATGGATTTAGCAATTCAGAATATCCATTTTCAGAGTTCATATATAGATTTGTAAAAAAACCAAAGAAAAATATTAGACAAATAAATGAAATCTTTCCAAGAAGAAATAGATTGTTTTTTGAATTAATAATGAGTTGCATAATCTATGGATAAGATACCAGTTTTATACAAAAAATTCATCTGTTAAATCTAATTTTATATCAATTTGATTCAATTTGATATAATAGAGATATATGGTAGAAAAAAATAGTATATTTAGTTTGAGAAAAAACCCTAAAGGAGAAATAATTTTAGAGTTTAGCCCAGAAATAATTACTTTTAAAAAAGTTGTAAAAGGTATTTTATTGATACTATTAAAAGTATCTACCCCAATATTCTCATTTTTTGATTTTCTTGCTAGTAAAAGAAAACTAGTTATTAGTAGTATAGGTTTAGGAATTGGGTTGGGACTAAGTGTTTTAGTGACTCAAAGACCAGATACAATTCAGGCATTTCCTCAACTATCAGTAGTGAATAACTTTAACATCAGAGTTGAAAGAATAGTGATTTCTAGTATAGATCTCTCAGTTAATGTTGTAACTGGAAATGTTCAAAACTTAGTAGAGAATATTCAACTTGGTGAATTAGTTCATGATGAAAGATCATCTGAACTTGGAAGTTCAAACCCGGTTGTAGTTGCTGATGTTGGCATAAAAAATATTTTGGTTAATTTAGAGTCTGTAAAAATTGGAGATGAAATTCAAATTCAAGGATCAAATAATGCCACTTATAGATTCAAGGTTAGTGAAATTAGAGATATAAAAGCGGAATATTTGCCAAATGTAATTGGTTCTCAAGAAGAATCATTAATATTATACAAATCAAAAAATGTATTAAGAACTAAGTTATACATTTTAATTGCCAAACCAGTTAAATAATTTTTTAACAAAGAGTTTCAATTATTGGTTTGACAATATTAATATAATCTTTTGTTTTCATCCCAATAGAAAAACTTCTATCTCCAGCATTAAAAATGATTTTTTCATCATCTAACAGTGATTTATCTACAAAGACTGGAAGACCAAAAAGATTTCCAAAAGGTGGAATGCCACCAATTTTTATTCCATCTGTTATTTCCGTTATCTCCTCTATTGTTGCAAACCTGATATTTTTTGCACTTACAATCTTTGATATAAGTTTAGAGTTAAACTTTTCATTTCCTGGAACTACGAATTGAGCAAAGTATTTTTCTCCACCAGATTTCTTTATTCTTAGGATAAGGGCTTTTGCTCCTTGGTTTAGGTTATATCCGGTTCTCACATTAGCAGCTTCTTCACTCGTTTTTACAGGAAGGTGTTCAAATGTTTCATACCAAGCATTGTTGTTATCAAGTAAATTAATGATATTTGATACAGTTTTATGGTAGTTATTTAAGTTCATGTGAAAATTATATTAAAGATTGAAGCTTATGTTTATTAAAATCTGGATTAAGTTGTTTTTGTGGGCACACTTTATCAGCATATGAACAAAATACACAATCATTATCTTCAGTAGGTGCAAGATCTGATGCACATTCTTCATTTGTGCATTTATAGTAATGTTGTAACTGCTCAGTTGGCATTAAAACTTTTTGTTTTGTTTCACAGTAGGGGCAAGTTAATATTGCTTCAGTTTGTATTTCAATATTTTGGTTTTCATTAGTCATATTATTAATATATTCAAAATAGTACAAAAATGCAACAAAAATAATTTCAATAGTGACCAAGTAGTCATTTTTAGTTACACTAAAGGTATGAAGAAAAAATTTCCGATAATTCTTTTATTTCTAATATTTATTGGAATAATGAGTTTATTACTTTATAAGAAAATTACAAGTCAATATTTTGCAACAAGAACAGTGGTTATAGGTCCTAAATGGGTGAACCAAGCACAGTTCGCCGGAATATTCTCAGCTATCCAAGAAGGTTTTTACAAAGAAAATGGATTAAGTGTAAGTGTTAAAGAATTTGATTTTGAAACAAGTTATTTAGATGATCTATTAAGTGGTAAAACAGATTTTACTATTATGAGTGTTGAGGAGTTCTTGACTTATGTTGATCAGGGAAAAAATATTACTGCAGTTGCAGCTATATACCAAGTATCTCCATATGCCTTGGTTTCATTAAAAGAGAGTGGTATCAAAGATCCTTCAGATTTTGTTGGTAAAAAATTAGGTATTAAAGGAGGAAAATTAGAAGAAGAATTGGTTTATAGACTTTTAATGAATTCGTTTGGATTAAAGATTGAAGATTCAGAGATCATTAAAGTTGGGTTTGAAAATTCTGAATTAGAAGATTTAAAAACAAATAAGATTGATGTTGTTGATCTATATAGAACCGACCAACTTTATTATTTTGAGAAAGATAATATAGATTATGAAATTATATATCCAGATAGATATGGAATTAATATTTATAATGATTTAATAGTTACAAGAAATGATATCGTTCAGGAAGATCCTGAACTAATAAAAAGTTTTATGTCCGCAACTATTAAAGGCTGGGAGTTTGCAATTAATAATAAATCTAAAGCTGTAGAAGATACTTTAAAGTATGTAACTTCTGATATATATAAAGATCCCGATTATCAACTATATATATTGGAAAAAAGTATTCCATTAATTAAACCAGATTCAAATAGTAAAATTGGTTCAATGTCATATGATGGGTGGGATGTAATTTATAATACAATGTTAAAAAATAATATTATTTTTAATGATATAGATATCAGTAAGGTATTTACTACAAGGTATCTAGAATAACAATGAAAAATCTGTCCCTAATTCTTCCAGTTTTTGCATTTTTAATATTATTTTCAGTGTTTTCATTAATTGGTTTATATCTTGGAAATCAAACTTTAAAAAACTTTGAAGAAAAGGAAAATACTTCAATTGACTCTGAAATGTTTCAAATGACTAGTTTAATTGAAGATAAAATAAATGAATATTCAAATGTTTTATATGCATCAAAATCTTTTTTCAATTCGAGTGATGTTGTCAATCGATCAGAATGGAATTCATTTGTAACAAATCTAAATTTAAAAGAAAATTATCCATCAATATCTAGATTAGTTTACGTTAAAAAAGTTGAACCTGAAGAGAAAGAATCATATGAAAACAAAGTCAAGTCAGACATATCTTTAAGTCCTAGTGGATATCCAAATTTTCAAATCTTCCCTTCAACTAATGAATCATCATATGTTGTTCATTATGCTGAACCACTTACAGGAATTGAAAATTTATTAGGTTTTGATTTATATTCTAATATTTCTAGAAAAGAGGCAATTATTTTATCAAGAGATTTAAACTCAGTTGTCATGACTGAGCCAATCGTGTTTATTCAAGATGATCAGAGTATTAAATCATTAATTTTATTTATTCCAATATACAAATCACAAACTAGTTATCAAACTTTAGAACAAAGAAGAGAAAATATTGATGGACTAATTATGTTAGCATTTTCAATTGATAATTTATTAGATGAAGTTTCAAATACTTTATCACTTGTAAGACTTGATTCAATTAAAATTGAAGATATTACAAAAGAACCCTTGATTTTAGTTCCCAGAAAAGAGCTATTTGCTGAGTCTGAAATGAATAGCAATTTATTTAAAGAAAAGTTATTTAGAAGAAATATAGCAACTAGAAATTGGTTGATTTCATACGGATATTCAAAATCCAATTATTATAATAATTTATCAAACAATATTAGTTTAATAATAATAATTTTAGGCTTTATTATTTCAATATTGGGGAGTATTTGGTTATTTTTTCTAACTAAATTAAAATTCAAAGCTGAAGATTTAGTTGGAGATTTATCTAAAGACCTAATTAAGTACAAGCTAGCTATTAAAAATATATCTGAACAAATTGTAATTTCTGATAAAGATGGAATTGTCTTGTTTGCAAATTCTGCTACAGAGAGAATCACTGGATATTCAAGTACTGAAATTGTTGGAACAAAAGCTGGAAAACTTTGGGGTAACCTAATGACTAAAGAATATTATAAAAAACTTTGGCAGACAATAAAAGTAGACAAATTGACTTTTTTTAGCGAGATCACTAATAAAAGAAAAAATGGAGAAAAGTATACTGCTGAAATTAAGATATCACCTATATTAGATAAAAATGGTGAAGTAGAATTCTTTGTTGCATCAGAAAGAGATGTCACTAATATAAGAAAAATTGATCAAATTAAAACTCAATTTATTTCACTTGCTTCACATCAACTCAGAACTCCACTTTCTTCAATAAAGTGGAATACCGAAATGTTAATAAAAGGAGAAATTGGCACATTGGATGATGAACAAAAGGATGTTCTTAAAAATATCTACCAGGCCATTCAAAGAATGATTACTTTAGTAAATAATCTACTTAATGTTTCTACAATAGAATCAGGAAAATTAGTTATTAACCCTGAGCCAACAAATTTAATTGAGGTTGCTAAAGAAATAGTAATTAATCTTAAAGAAGCTTTAGACAAGAAAAAGATTTCTCTTAATACTAACTTTCAATTAGAACTTTCACAGGTAAATGTTGACTCAGATTTAATTAAAGAAGTGCTAATTAATTTATTAACCAATGCTGTTAAATATTCAAAAGTTGGTGGTTCAATTGGCTTGAGTATTAAACAAATTGAAGGCTATGTAATTGCTGAGATTAAAGATGATGGTATAGGTATTCCTCTTAAAGACCAGTCAAGTATATTTAACAAGTTTTCAAGAGGATCTAATGTCCTTAAAGCGGATGCTGATGGAAGTGGCTTGGGATTATATATGACAAAAATTATTATTGAGTCATCAAATGGAAAAATTTGGTTTGAAAGTTCTGAAGATGTTGGTACAACTTTTTGGTTTTCTATTCCAATTTATGATGTCATTAAAAAGGATGGTGATCAAAAAATTAAAAAATCAAGCATCTATGATGAGTTACATATTTAACTCTTGAACATATTCTAATATTCGAATATATTAAATTTATGTACAATCAACTATTTAAGTTACAAGAAGAAGTTTTTAAAGCCTTAGCTCATTCAAGACGTTTAGAAATAATACATTTACTTAGGGATCAAGAACTTAGTGTATCTCAAATCTTTACTATGCTAGATTTGCCTCAGGCTAATGTGAGCCAGCATTTATTTTTACTTAAGGAAAATTCAATTGTTCAATCAAATAAAATAGGTAAGCAAGTTATGTATAAAATTGCTGATCCAAAATATTTATTAATAGCCGACATTGTTAGGGAAATGCTAATTGAACAACATTCAAACTTAAATAATTTAGATATTTCCATTAAAGACATTGTTCCATTAACAAAAGATCCAGTTTGTGGAATGCGAGTGTCACCTAAAACAGCTGGTTTTGCTCACAAATATGGTAATGAACAACTATTTTTTTGTGCTTCAGGTTGTTTAGAAAAATTTAAAAATAATCCAAAGAAATATATTTAATTAAATCAAGGAAAAAATAATGAAAAAACAACCAAAGATTAATTTAGATGAGTTAAAAAATGAAGTTGAAGATAAAGTAAGAAAAGTTGCAGATAGTTCAAACATATTATCTTTTCATGTATCTGGTATGCACTGTGCAAGCTGTGCATCAAATATTCAAAGAAAGTTGGGAAAAACATCAGGGGTATTAGCTGCTCAGGTAAATTATGCTAATGAACAGGCAACAATAAAAATTGATAACAAAAAATTTAATGAAAATGAAGTTACTCAAGCTGTTGAAAGTTTAGGCTACACTGCTCACATTGGTATTGATGATACAAGTGATCTTGCTGAAATGGAGCGTGAAGAAGAATTAAGAGAATTAAAAACTAAATTAGCAGTTAGCTCATTTTTAACATTATTTTTA
>Ga0100378_1004371_pt1 | contig 13168 bp, 18 predicted proteins | sample CryGeymeta201502_FD_81535 | JGI IMG/M metagenome (GOLD analysis project Ga0100378, IMG submission 81535) | Groundwater microbial communities from Crystal Geyser aquifers in Utah, USA - Crystal Geyser metaG 2015-02 | ecosystem: Environmental > Aquatic > Deep subsurface > Groundwater | place: USA...
ATCAGCAAAAATTTCTAGCTGCTTTTTATAATCATTCAATACTTCATTAAAGTTTTTAACCAGGTAGTTATCAATATTTCGATTATTACCTGTAGTTCGATTTTCATTTGAGTTTAAATTAATTTCAATTGAATTATTATTATCAATATTATACATCTTAGAAAAACTACTATGGAAATTATTCGCCATATTAGTACATGAGCTTAGTAATTTATTTGCCTTTTTTTCTAAACTTATGATATATTCTAAATGGATTCTATTTTCTTCCATTAAATTCTTAATACAATCATCATAGTTCAATGAATCTTTCAATAAATTAAAATAACTTTTTCTCCAGTGATCTGCTTCAGAAAGTGCGCTTTCATATTTTTTATTTAATATTTCATATTCTTGGCTTTGAGTTTGATTTCTATTATTAATTACGTTATTTCTAGGAGATATTCCTGTTGCTGTGTTATGTGTGGTGTTTATATTATTTAATGTATTAATATTATTTGTATTATTATCTAAACCTAAAGAGTGACCAATTATTGTAGTATTGTTTTTATCATAGTCATTACTTCTGTCTCTTGATTCTCTTGTTTCCTTAGTTTCATGAGTTTCTCTATTATCTTTATAGTTATCTTTAGGATTATAATGAATTGATATATCAGAATCTAAGTAACTTTTTTCATTTTCGAAATTCTTATTTTTGCTTATAAGTTTATTTGAATATTTTTTGTTTGTATCTTCTACAACGGATTTTGATCTTTTATTAGGCTCTACAGTTGACATATCAGAATGCATTGGTTTTTGACTTGGTCTTAAGAAAGAAAATTTGGTGTCTTTTTTTATTTCTATTGAAATATTATTTTCATTTTGATTGTCATTACTCATCTAATTTAAATTATTAATATAGTTATAAAATTATTTAAATAATCAATAATTCAATATACTATATTATACTATATACTATATTATTTTATTAATATTATTTATATTCTTTAATTTATTTTATTTAATTAAAATAAAGAATAATGGACTTTTTCAGAGAAAATAGATTTGCTAAAGAAGTATTTTTATTATACAATCAAGAATCTAAAAAAATATGCGCTGAACAAGAATCTCCAGAGTTAGCTACAGCTTGTCTTGAAAAAAGAAAAATGGCTTTTGGTCAAGTTAAAGATATATTACTCGAACATAGAAAGAATGAAAGAGAAGGTGAAACTATTTTATTAGATAGAAAAACTAATATTGAAGCATTTAGTAAAAGATAATAAAAGTTTAACTGTAATCAATAAAAAATTATAATTCTAAATAATTACAATGCATAAATCATTAAATTTAACTTTTATGATAATAATTATACATATTTATATACAACTTTTTATACTTATATACCATTATTTAATTTTAAGTAAAATTTATATTATATTTAATACATAATAGCTATTAAATTATCTTTCTATAGTATGGTTTGTCACAAATTTCTTTATACAAACCATGAAGATTAAAGTAATTTTGACAGACATTCGAGCTTCTAGTAAATGAATTTGAATTCGCTTTATAAATTTCATTGAAATTCTTATTAGGATTTGGAGCTGAGACCCTTGTTAAATCAGAATATTCACCTAAACCCTTTGATTTATGAGCTGCTTTTTCAGCCTCTGTTGTTTTAACAATTTCTTCCTTAGTCTTTGTTATATTTCTTATTCCTGGATTTAATATATGAAATTTAATTGAGGTATGATTAAAAAGGCTTGGAAGTGTTTCTTTGGGTCCCCATCCACTTTCACTTAGACTTGTTCCAGTAAAATCTTTTTTAATAGTTTTAAACAAAAATGTTTCTCCATTTTTAGAAAGAGATACAGCGTTATTCTTTTTGCAGAATATGTCTGAATCTAAGTAGTCCTTTTTTACATTTTTTTGGGCAATGAATCTTATTTGGCCTTCTATATTATCTCTTTGGAAGAAGATATCGGATTCTAAATTTTTTGATTTGTTTTCTCGGTTGTGATTCATATTTTCTTTTTTGTCTAATCTTGTGTTAACGAAATCTGCTTTTTGGAAATTTTCAAAGTCTTTAGGAGTTATTTTTGAATATCTACCATCAGAAGCTGTTGTTAACTTATCTCTATTTATAATTGTAACTGGCTTTATAAGTTTTTCTAATTTTATGGCATTTTCTTTATTTTCTTCAGTTTTTGCAACAGAAACATTATAGTTAACATTTTCACTAACCATTTCATTATTATCTTCCTTATTTCCATTATTTTCATTGCATACTTCAGTTATATCTTTAGTTATATTAGGATTATCCCTCTTTTCGGCATTTTTACTTATTTTTAGTTCTTTAACTTTTTCTGGTGTTAATTCCACATAATCTTTATCATATACTTTTCTATTAAGATTATATGATATATTGTCAATAGCATCTTTGGTAAGTCTATGAAACTTAGTAAAATCTGGCTGAGATTTAAAATTATTTTGTAAATAACCTTGAGTAGTTGGTCTGATATATTGTCTACTTAAAGTTGGTCCCTTACTATAAAATTTGTCTTCAACATCATTCATTGAAAACAGCTGACTTGCTTCAGGAAAAATTATTTTAGTATTATTGTTTTTAAATGATGAAAGAAATTTTGGGCTTTGATTATTTGAACGGATAGTTGTTTGGCAATTTGTAGAAAAGTTACTTAAGTTGGAAAATGTGTTCTTCATCATCTTACTATTGTTACTTTTAGCTGTGTTTCTACTCATAGTTCTGTCCTTATTCATTTATTTTATTAATTATTAATAAAATAAAGATAAATTGTAACTTTAATTGATAAATAAATTCTTTAAAATATTATGTTAATTTAAAACTAAAATTGTTAAATATTGACAATAATAATTCGGTGTAGTTTAGTATGAATTAAGTAATTTGTTATAATTTGAGGTAATGTGTTTGTATTACATAAAATAAAGTTTGTATATTTTAATTATAATTTGCTATTTCGGATATTTATAATATAATTGATATTTTTTATTTAGAATTAAAGTAATATATTATAATTACTTAAATTTCAGAAATATACTTAATTAATATTCTTTATTACAAATGTTATTATTTTAATTTAAATTATAATTTAAATAAATTTAAATGATAAATTTCTCAGACATTACTTACATTGTAAGCGGAAATCAAATATGTTTCAGCAGCATAAAGACTAACAACTTTATTTCTTTAGATCTAACTAATAATCAATTTAAAGTCAATGGAATTCATCCTTTTTTAATAAATAAAGAGTTTCATTCTTTAAACGTAAATGAATTTACTATATATCAAACAACAAACCTCTCTACAAAGAATATTATAAATTTCGGAAGTTCAGTTTGCTTTATAACTAAGTAAACTATTTATCAGTAATTTTAGTAATAACTATACAATAGTGTCTTCTAGTAATGGTGATTTAAAACTTGAAAAATTAAAAGGAGATGGCGCTCTAATATCACAAAATATTCCAATAAATGCTAAATTTACTATATTAGATGGATATAACCAAAGTAATATATCAGGAAAGATAAAATATAACGATGATATTATTTTAAGATCTTCATTCGGAGTATATTTAATAATTGGCCATGACAAGGTTGTCTCAGCAACAGGTCATATAATAGCTGAAGAAAGTATTTGGAAAATAATTAAACCTTATGTACCTTATATATCAGAATGGAACTTTAAAAGGAAATTTTTGAATTATAACTCTAATTCATTTATTTTCAATACTCATTATCAGCAGGAATCGTCTAAAGATTTAAAAACATCAATGTCAAGCCAAAAAGGAAAAAAGAAACCAAGTAATTAAATATTAAATAATATATGTTTTAAGTCATATTCATATTAATATCATCAATCTAAAATAGATGAGGATAAGCTTAGTCTTTTGACTTACTCTTTAGACAATCAAGAAAAAAACTTGTTAGAAGATCTACTCCTTAACTTAATTGGTCTGGAAGGAAATTACATCAAACGATCTACTAAGAAAACTATTATGGAAAATAGTAAAGATACTAATACAATGTTTAAAAACTTTACATTGAAATTTGAAATAGAACCATACTTAGATGGGCCAACATGTGATCCTTCCTTACTTTATATGATAAATAAAATACTTCCATTATCTACATATTATGATAAAATATGTCAATTCTTAAACCTTAATAACAACTTAGAAACAGGTTTAATTTCAAAGTCATTTTGTGAAGGAATTAGAAAAATATTAAGAGAATATGTATTATTTATTAATCAACTTGAAAATGAATTAAATATCGAAAATTTGGATATACAAAAATTATGGTATCTTTCTCAACCGTCTTTAAGAATGTTAGAAAACTTACAAAGGTATATATTTAAAAGATCTAATTTATTTTAGGCTTTGTTATCAAGCTTCATTAGTAAAAGGAGGTAGTCTTCTTAATGTAATATATGGTTTTTATCAAAATACGACTGATACCGAATTAAAAAATATGTATAAGATTTTATTAGATAAGGCCTTCGAGCCATATTTAGCTCGTATAAAACTATGGGTCTGTAAAGGACTTCTCGAAGATAAATTCGATGATTTTATGATTATAACTAACAGTGAATACACTAAAGAAAATTTGTCTGAACATTACTTAGACTTATACTGGGACAAAAAGTTTTTACTTATTAAAGAAACCATTCCTGAGTTTATAAATGTTGTTGCAGATAAAATACTTTTTATCGGTAAAGCATTAAATGTTTTGCTTGAATGTGGTAATATTGTTTATTGTCCGTATGAAAATGAATATGATGATTTTAAAAATCAATCATTATTCGATGTAGAAGTATCTAATAATTTCCAAAGTTTAATTAACAAAACATATGAATGGAGTAATTCAACATTAATGAATTTGTTCTTTAAAGAAGAAAATATTGTTAGTATAATTAAGTCTATGAAAAAGTTTTATTTAATGGAATGTGGAGACTTTTATACACATTTAATTGATCTTGCTGATGAGATGTTATTGCAATCTAAGAATACATATTCGTTTGAAAAACTAGTAAGTTTTGTATCCTTATTAAATTTTATTAGGAGCATTGTATAAACACAGCTTTGAGAGTTACTTCATCAAGTTTAGATGTTAATAAACACTTATTCTATTTTTCACTATCTCCAATGACTATAAAAACTGAAATATATTATTTAGATAAATTCTCAGCAATAATGCAAAATAATAATATTAATATGATAATCGAATCTCTAAAATCTCTTAAAAATGATAGTAGTCTTACTGAATACGAAGATACTAAAACATTAGAGTTACTAATTCTACAAATGAAGGTATAATCAAAAATATATAATAAATAACAATAACTAAATTATAGGTTAAATGGCCACTCAACTTAATAATATCTAATAAATGTATATTTAAATACAGAATTTTGTTTAGACAATTATTAATTCTTAAATTCGAAGAAAAGAAGATGAGTGAAACATGGGTACTACAACAAAACTTTAAACAATACAAAATACAAGACTATTTAAAGCCATCATTTATTTTAAGGGATAAAATGGTTAATTTCATCAAGAATATTATATATTACCTCTTTAATGAAGTTATTGAACCGAATTATCTCATTTTCTTAAATGATTTAACTGTATGTATTATTATATATTATTTTATTATAATATTATTATCGTTTATTTTATAATCTTTATGTTTAGAAATCAAAATCAATTGAAGAAATTATTGAAAATCATGATAAATTTTTAAACATTTGTATGAAAGAATGTCTGTTAAACGATGGTGATGTATTAGGATTGTTAAACGAAATTATTCAAACATGCTTTTTCTACTCAAATGTCATTATAAGATTTTACAATGCCGCATTTATCGATGAAAAGTTAGTTCATTTACAAGTACCATAATTTAGTTTATTTACTTTATTAATACTTTAACAGATCGATACAAAAGTTAAACAAACTAAACAAACATATTTCCAACATAAAAGAAAAAGAATAGAAGAAGAAAATAAGATAATCGAGGATATATTTGTTGAAAAACAGTTTCTAAAAACAGTTGAAAAGTTCAAAAATACATTTGAATTAAAGCTTAAAGAATTCCTCGAAAAGATTAATAAAATGTAAGTTATCATAGTTTAATATTTTACAATAGAAATACGAAGCAAAATCCTCACTTAACAAACTTACTTACAAAATTAGATTACAATAATTATTATTATGATAAATTTTCAGATAATGTTTAAAAATATACTAAATAAATTCTTTTGTTTATATGAAAATTGGAATTTGATTTAGTATTTAATTTATCATTAACTAAATATAATATGTAAAATATGTAAAAATAAGTAAAAATAATAATTATTATTATTACTACTAATTATGTATATAAATTATATAATAATCTTAAAACTTATTCATAAATTATTAATTTAATATTAATAATTAGACTAACTCTTTCCCATTTTAATTGTCAACTGTTTCTTCTTCAACTTTTTGTTGTGGCTTTTCTTCTATCCTTTCTTCTACCTCAACTTTTTCTTCGACTTCAGCATCTGCATCACCTTCTTCCTCTTCTTCTACTTCCTCTTCTTCTTTTTTTGATTCTTTTAATTCATTAGAATTCTTAGTAAATTCTAATTTAGAAACTTCAAACTTCTTATTTGGGTCTGTTAATTCATACAAATATATAATAGCATAATCTCCTTGAATTACCATCAAAACAAAACTTGCTATTGAATCTGGTACTAAAGGTGAATAAGCACCAGTAATTGAGCCAGGATTAATATAATACTTTCCATCATATAAAGAAACAGAGTTAATATGTGTATGACCTGATAATAAAATATCACATCCTAATTGTCGTTGTATATTAGCAAGTGCCTCGGAATCACCCCAGGGGATAACCTGATGACCATGGATCATTCCTATTTTAAATTCTCCAATTTGTACTACCTTTGTTTCTGTTAAATTAGGATACTCATCTATTTCTCCTTTAACTGCATGAAAATTATTTGATAAAGATTTTAACCAATCGTATGTTTCACGTGAGCCTATATTTCCTAATGAAAGAACATGTTGGATTTTATTTGGAATTAATATTTTTTTATATTGCTCGCAGATATCTGGACATTTATAAGGAATATTCATATCTCCTATAACTAAGACGAGTTCAGCTTGATTCATTTTATAATAATATATTAATAAATAAATTATTTAGTTAATAATAATTTAATAATAAAGAATAATTAGAAATAATTAGAAATAATTAGAATAATTATAAAGCTAATTTGTATTAAGAGATGAAGTTTTAATTAGTTTTCATTGAGGTTAGTATTTGTATGTGATGATATGTATTATGGATAGCAATACTATTTTATGTAGTTGTCTTTTACCTATTTGTACGGAATTTAATATTAAATATTCAAGCATATAAATTTAAATATTAGTTTAATATAATATATAATAATTAAAATGTTAAATCTTAATCTTATAGTACATAATATACTAATTACTATTATACTACTAATATACATATAATAAAAAGTTTTTAGGATATTAAGCTTGATAGATAAACTAGCAACAATATTAATCCTTATATTTGGATTTAAAGGATCTTAATTCACGTTCTAATTCTACTATTCTATCATCAGATTCCTATATATTACCAATTATATTACTTTATATTTTCTATTCAAAGTTGACAATGTCTCATTAACTTCGTATAGTTCGTTTTCTAATTCGTTATTAATTATTTCCTTTTCTTTTAATTTTAACATAAGTTGATCAATTTGACTTTTTTCTAATCCATTTTCAAATTTTAAGTTTTCGATTGTGCCGCCTTGAGTAAATGAATATAATTCATCATTTTCTTTATGAAATTCTTGACATTTCATAACAAGTCTCTTAAATTGCGAACTTAATTATTAATAAATAACTTACTTATTCTGAGTAGCCTGTAAAGAACAGAGTTCTTCTTCCTTTAACAATAACTTCTCATTTTTTTCTTTAAGTAAATTCTTTAATATTTTAATTTCATTTAGCAACAAAGGGTCAAAATAACCCTCTGATGATTTTGATTGCTGATCAATATTCTTCTTTTGCATATCTTTAATTTGGTTGTCTAAGTATCTAATCTCTTTTTCTTTTAAGTGTAATTGAACTAAAAATCCTCTTTCTCTTCGTTGATATTCTTTTATTTCTGTTTGATAGTCGATAATTGTTTTATCTAGGATGTAAGAGAAATGTTATTATTGTTATTGATTTAAATTACAGTTTTTAGTTGTAGGGTCGATTTCAGTTTCAATGTCTTCGTTTGTTTTTTTATTAGTTGTTGTAGACATTTTTAAATATACAATATTAATATTTTATTTTATTTAATTTATTATTATTAAAAATTAAAAATCAAACAATATAATATTATTAATAATCATATTTTAATCATTTTACTAAGCACTAAATAAACTAGTTATTAAATTGATAAATATTAAATATAGAACAAATTCATATAGTGTTATTGTTATAATTTATTTTATCAAAAGCATGAAGTAATATAAGTAATCATCAGTTAAGTTAAGCCAATACTATTTGAATATTAAATTATTATATAGAAGTATAATTATTATAATATATACTATAATAATTAGAAATTATAATTACATAATATTACAATATAATACATTATTTTAAATATTTATTTATAAGCGCTTCTGATAAGCAACATACTTCATTATCTATTGAATTTTGCAACCTTTCTATATATATTCTTCCATTTTTATTAATAAATATATTCTTTAAATCGTTATTATTCCAACTAATTGAGAATAAATTATGTAAAATTTCCAACAATAAAACCATGATTTTATTATTCTGTTCTCTTTCTAAAATAGCAATAAATACATCTAAGCATTGGTAATTTAATAGAGTATCAATAATATAGATTGAATCTAAGTAAAACAAGCTTGATATTATTAGAATTGCTTCATATCTCAGCTATAAAGTAAAAAAATATAATTTATGATATAAAACATACCTCATAATTTATATCTAAACAACACATAAGCAGTTCTTTCATTATTATTTCATTATGAAGGATTTTATTAAGTAAATCTTTACTATTTATTATCAACTGATTAATTATAGTACAAGTAAAGACTTTTACTTTAATGTTTGTATCTTTAATTGCTAATAGTACAAAGTTTTCAATATTTGGAATAACTTGCTAAATAAAGTAAATAAATATAAACGTTTTTTTACTTACCAAAATTGGGATACTTTGCGAGTCTAAATAGTTTATAATATTATCTAGTACAATTAAAACTTCAATCTTTAGTTGTAAATTATTAATTTCTATAATATCAAACTCAACAACTAAATTTAGTATATTGCTTTTTGTAAGAAGCTGTAATGATTCATTACTTTCTGATAGTCGTTTTAGACCTAATATAACTGAATATATTATATTCCCACTTAATGAGTTCAAAAAAACTTCATATAAATTGATTAACATCTTAACAACCTAAATTAATAAAATGATTAATTAATTTGTTAGTATATATTATATTCAATTTGTTATATACATATTCGTTTGATCTAAAGACATTCCATTTTATTAACGAGTTGAAATAGTTTAAAAATAAAATATTCATTGATTCGCTTAGTTTTTCTTTGTTATTAAGGATCAAGTTTGATATTATTATAAATGTATTATTTAATTGATTTATTACGATACATCCATCTTGACTTGATTCTGATATCAATGTAATAATAGTAATTATTATATTTTGAATTTCTTTATTTTGAGAAGTTAATAATTTATGATATAGTCTAATATACTCTGGAGTATAAATAAACTTAAAGAAGTTATTAGAAAGTAAACAACAGTTGTGAAGAATTACCAAGATTTCATACTTTTATATTATATAAGTAAGTATTAAATTTAATGTACTTGTATTGAGTCGTCAGAGAATGAAGTTATTATTATGTATAGTCTTTGTAAGTAATTTTGTTCTATTAAAACATGATCAATGTCAATATATTTGTGGTAAATTAAATTAGTTAAGCTATGTAGTCCATATTTGATATAGTTCTTTTCAATATTATTTGAAATGTACTTATCTAATAAATAAGCTATTTTGTTTTGAGACTAAATTAACAATAGTATTTACTAAACTTGTAATATCTTCATATAAATCATCATAAGGAATGTTTAATGATTGTATATTAGTTTCTATATTTATATTTGAGCTTTGTGAGCTCTCCAAGTTGTCTAGTTTATCTTTAATATCTCTTTTCTTAAATTGATAATCCTCTATAAAACTTTTTCGAAGAGAAATTCCTCTTAAAAGTTTATTTTCTAACAAATTATTCTTATTATCAGAACATCCAGAAGAAAAATTATTATAATTTGTCTGACATTTTGAGTCACTGCTATTTGTTAAATTTGACATTTTTATTTATAAATAAATTTAAAACAATTTTCTAGTATTAATTATTTAAACTTTAGGGAGCCTTTCGAAAATATAAAATAAAAAGATTCTGTATATTTCTTATTTGTAAACTTTACAATCTCACAGAAATCATAAGAATAAACAAATTTAATTTATCTCAAACGATTTTAAACAACTCTAACTAATTATACACAAAAACATATTAATATATACATTTTAGTATATCTCTAATTTTTATACTATATATTATTTTCCATTTATTGGCTGACAATTAATTTGTGTTATTAATGTGTGAAATAAAATAATGTAAATTATATGAGTGCGGGAACTAGAAAGAAACAAATAGATTTTAATAAAATGATTTCATCTAATGTAATAAAACTTATTAATAAAGAATAACGAGGTAAAAGAGAAAATTAAAGAAATCGAAGCAGAAAGTAGAAAAAAGAAAAAAAACCAATCTAACATAAATAAAGCAAAAGAACGTCAAATTATTAACGATAACTTAAATAAAAAGAAAAAGAAAAATAAAGCTTGTAAAAGTACTGAAGTATCAACAGTAAGCAGAGTTCCTCAAGATAATACATTATTTGATTTAAAAGACAATAAAATTATCTCAAGAGAAAGTAATAAGAGTCATATTGCATCTAGGGAAGAAATTACAAAAGTCTTTAACAGTTTCCATGATGAATGCAACAAATTAAACATAGAGAACCCAAATATAGAAAAAAAAGTGAATAGCATGAGCACCCAATTTAGCCGCCTTCTTTTAGATATATTTACATTTGCAAAATCTGAGAACTCTAAACCTTGCAAGATGATAGATTATATACTTAACAATGATAAAAACTACTCAATTTCCCATAACGATAAGGAACTCTTTGACCAAATTAAGAAAAACGTTTTTACAAAAATTAAAAATAAATGCAGTGATAATAAATCAACTGTAATGAAAAGTTTATATCAATACTGCAGGTATATATTAAGTTTAATTAAATTTATTTTTATTTTATAATAGAATTGATTTTACTCAATCAAATGTAATTAAAGCATTTGATATAGTTTCTCAAATTATTGATTCTAAGTTTTCAAACAAAAAAGGTAACTCAGATTTACTCAAACTAGAAAACGACTGTATTAATATTAATGAATCCAGACACGTAAATATTAATTCAGTTAAAACTAATGATAATTTTAATTTAAAAGAAGAAATTGGTAATGAATGTCAAGATAAAAAGATTACTTATTATAATTTTATTCATGAAAATTTTATGAATTATTTTAAAAATGATGAATGCTCAATTGATCTTTTTAAACAAATTAATGATAATAGTTTTTTTAAGTCTTTGATTTATGTATGCAATAAAAATTTAAAAACTTCTGAGAAATACCAGACAAAATTGCCTAATAAATGCGACTTAGAAATATCAGAATGTTTAATAAAAAATATTAAATTATTAGAAGAATATAAGGTAAAGCCCCCTCCATACGAAGAGCTAAAAAATGGAAATAGTTATAAGCTTTTTGTAAACAAAATAGATAGTTTATTCAACTCTTTTGATTTTGAGGATACCGGAATAGAAAGCTTAAAATGTCTTCCGGAGATATTTCTTAATTTTAAAGAAGATGAAATTGAGTCGAATTTATCAAAAATTTCTTCAGATATAGAAGGATATGCATTTAAAAATAATTTAAAACCTGCTAATATAAAGAATATTTGGATTATGTTTAAGTTCTTGTTTTACTTAAATACAATTAGTCTGGATAAGAAGTATTTGAACGATGAAAAGTTTTGGCTTGTGCTTTTAGATTATGCTAAGAAGAATAATAAAAACTTCAATAAGGAGAACGAGTCAGAATTGAGTACTAATCAAAACAAGCTTACTACAAATGGCATAAATTCTAAAGAAGGAAATGAAGAAGATGTTCTAATGACTATTGATATAGAGGATGCTGATACAATTCTTATTGGAAATCACGATAATAAGCAAAGTCCAAATATTGATAATAATTCAAATGGTTTATACCCATTTAAGTCTTTGAAGCAACCTAGAAATAAACGATTATATGAACCTGATATAAGAGGCAATATTTTTGCAACATATATTCCGACTAGTAATGATATTTTGAATAATACAATAAGTCATGATGATTCAAATAATAATAATAGTATGGAAAAGTCAATAGGGTTTAATTTGGAAAATCTTACAAACAATATAAAGAATATGACAAATAATTTAAACAATATGCAAACGTTCAATGCCCAAATTGATTCAGATAATGACTCAAATAATGAATCAAGTTATGCTTCTTTATTCTCTGATGTAGAAGATAAGGATGATAAAGATAAAGATATTAAAAAGTCAAAATTAAATGAAAGTAAAAAAAATGAAAATGGAAAACTTGAATTGAATATCAACGGAAATGGGAAATACGACAAAAATAATAAATATAATAAGCTAGATAAATTAGATAATTATGATAAGTTTGATAAAAATCAAAAAATTAAAATCTTCAACATAGTCAAAGTATATAATAAAAATTCTTCATTTAATAACAATGATATGATAAATGTGTCTAATGGAATCGTAAATGAACATGATTTTATTAGTAAAAAAAGAAAGTTTAGTAAATTCAATCGTCGATTTACTTCTAATGTAAACCACAAAAATTCATTTAATAATCCAAATAGTATTAGTATTGGATTTAATA
>Ga0100378_1004375_pt1 | contig 13164 bp, 13 predicted proteins | sample CryGeymeta201502_FD_81535 | JGI IMG/M metagenome (GOLD analysis project Ga0100378, IMG submission 81535) | Groundwater microbial communities from Crystal Geyser aquifers in Utah, USA - Crystal Geyser metaG 2015-02 | ecosystem: Environmental > Aquatic > Deep subsurface > Groundwater | place: USA...
AGCATTCGAATAGGAAGTAAGATTTAATGAAGCATGAAAAAGCTTCTTCGATTTTATTTTTATTTAAGAATTCAATGATAATGTAGATTATAGCAAGAAATTCGTTCTTATTAATTTGAATATTTCTTCCTTTTAATGGTTTACCAATTATATTATTAAAGTCAAACGCAAATCTCGTTAACTCATTTACATTCTTATTTAAAATCAACAACTCCAAAAAGGCAAACATAACTGCTCTATAAAATCCATTTCCATCTGAATAAATCATTCTAATATTTTCAATATCTCTTCTATCCTCTTCACTCAAAAGATTTTGAGAATTATTCATTCCAGAAACTAATTTATAAGTATTAATATCAGCAATACCACCAATAGGAATTTTATCAATTAACGGATTAAGTAAGCATTTTCCTAATTTTTCGTTTATTTTTTTAAAATCAATATCAGAACATATATCAAAAAACATTTTCTCGATTTGAATAATATTAGCATCACTTTTTATGTCAAAGTTCCTGTTTGGGTATTGAACAATTTTATTTTTTCTTTGGTTAAAAGATGATGTTCCTTCTTCTAAGAAACTAAAAATAGTTCTTGATTGTAATAAGGATTTTCGCTTATCGAGAATTTCTTTGCCTTCCTTAGATGAAATAGTTTGGATTGTTTTACATGCTTTACCATGGCATTCTTCGTTTGGAACTTTTAGACGAGGTTCGAATAGAGGAATTGTATGGAGAGGAATTTTTTTGTATTTGTCTGTTTTAATTTGAATATCATTTAAATCAACTTTATCAGATAATTTCCCAGATAACTTTTCACTAAGCCTCTCAGAGACCTTATCAGAATGTTTATTAGACATTGGCTTGTCATTTTTAAACTCATCAAATGGATGAAATTTTACGTTTCTATTATCTCTCTCTTTAGTTTTTTCCTTTTCAGCTGTACTAACATCAGCATTTTTATCCTTATCTATTCCTAAATAATTTTTATGTTTATTCTTCTTCGCACTGTCAAAGTTAGATTCTCTGATATCGCCTTCTTCATATTTTTTATAATAATTATTATTGTTATTATAGTTTTTATTGCTGTTATCATAGTTTTTATTATAAATCGGCCTATGATTTATATGATGATGGTTATTTTCTTCACTGCTAGAATCATGGGCACTTACCATCTTATCTTCGTTCTTTGAATGACTTAGGTTAGCTTTATCTTCGTCTTCTTCGTCAATAAATAAAGATTTCATTTTGCCTGGTGTGTTAAGATTAAGATTTTTATTACTGTTATTCATACTAGCTACTTTTGAAACTGGTCCTTTCGAATAAAGACTTTGTAATATATTAATAGATCCCTGAAGCTTTTTGTTTGGGCTTTTTTTATTTTCATCGTTGTCTTGGTTGATTTGATTTCCTTGGCTGTTGTTATTATTTTGGTTGTTATTATTGTGAATACTTTCTGATTCTTGATTATTATTTATATTTAGATTATTAACACTATTGAAAGTTTCTAGTTGTTTTCTTGGGCTCTTGTTGATGCTTTCTATAATATATATTTAGTAGGTTTATTTATGTTTATTTATCATTATTTATGTTTAATAATAATTTTGTTTATTGTATATATCATCATTTAACTTATGTAGTTTAATTTACCTAAAATTCTTATTGAACCTAAAATTTTGTTGTTTCTTGCAAATATATTATCATCTTCTGCATTATCTTCCTTTGCAATATTTTCATCCTTCATAAAGTTTAGAGGAACTTCAGACATTTTATAATTAATTATTAAATTTAAATCAGATTGATTACAGAAGTAAATTTGAATATCACTACTAAATAATAAAATAATTATTATTAGTAAAAGTATTAGTACTAACATTGAAACATTATAAATTAATTTAAAATAAATATTAATAACAAATAAGCAATACAACAATGACAAATGAAACCCAATTCGACTATATAGGAATTAAAGGCTTAATGAATAAAACTAGCCTAGACAAAGAACTAAAAGAATCAACAGATGATATGAATCTTCAAGAATTAATAAGCGAAGAAGAATATCTTAAAGAAATTAAAGAAATGGACAATATGATACAAGATATGAAAAATACTCGAAGTGAAATAAATTTAGAAAAGTCCAAAAGAATGCAAGAAACTTCAAACGATTATTTAAAATATATTAATAATGAATTTGAAAATGAATATATAGCTAACAACCCAAATCAGTATATTCTACCTTCGAAAACTAAAATAACTGAAGATAAATTAAGATTTCATAATCAAATGAATACAGGTTTAAAATCTGATAAAACGAATGCTAGTATTAATGAATATGAAACTATAAAAAATAAAATTAATTTGCGGAATGAAAAAACATCAGAAGCTAAGAAGAAACTTGATTGTAATGAATCAGAATATGTAAAAGAGTATTTAAAAATGAATGAAGAAACGAATTTAGAATATGAAGAATTAATGAAGAAGTATAGTGATTCAAATGTAGAATCTATGATAAAATCAATGGAAGACTGTGTGAAATTGGGAGATGAGATTGATGAATATATTGAAGACGTTTTGAAAAAATAAAATGTACAATAAAGACTAATTAAATAGTAAATGATAAATAATAAATAATAAATAATATCAAATATTGTATTAATATTATAAATATTATAAATTAAAATTATTATATAAAACCGATGTGAAACGATTTAAACATTAAATATTTATATAGAATATTTATAAATATTTATATAAGTATTCCTCTACTTATATTAATTAAAACTCTCTTAAACTTATATTCGTAACAGAATTAGCATTAGCATTAGCATAATTTGAATAGCTTGAATTATAATTATTACTTTGTAGTTGTCTCTTTCGAATATAATCATATAAATACAAACCTCCAAAAACTATAACTCCGATAATGAAAACAGTAAGCATTACACTAACAAAAGATACTTATAATTATTTAATATATTATACTTCCTCTACTATTTTCTTGTATAATCTCAATACTGTATTGTTAATTGTTAAAGATATTAAATAAAGTTATAATTAATATTACTTTTTATCATCATAGTTACGAAAATCTGTTTCCTCACTACACTTTGCTTTGATAAAACCAATTTTACTCTGCTCCATATTAAAGATTATATCATGATTATGCATCCAAGTAGCTCCTAACATAATCTTATCACCACCTAAATAATTTAAATAAGATTAATAATTTAAATGAGACTGATTAATTGATGAATTATTATTTAATTAATCAAATAATAAAGATATCCTTCCTAAAGATATCATATAAATTATCAATAATTTTACTTAGATTAATTCCTAAACAATAAATCCACCCATTAAAAAACAAATAGTTCCTAGGTACCCACTCAAAGTAAGTTTTTGCATCAAATTTAAATATAATCGAAGGAAACAAATTATAGAAATCAATCTCAGATATATAATATGGTCTTTTATAACAAGTAGTATTAGTAGAATTCTTAACTATTGCTGAGTTTATAATATCATCACATAATCCTTGCAATGAAATAATACTAATTGATTCTGTCTTCTTTTTACATTTTAATCTTAGTTGAATATAATACGTTTTCATAAAATCTACGTATAAATCTTCTGGTAAGTACGTAACAGTTGTTCCAGAATCTATTATTGTTTTATATCTATTTAAATTAGTTATTGATAGTTGTTCTATTCCAACGTAAATAGAATTTAAACTGACTGTATAATAATCAGGTCCTTGATAAATAATATAAGATATAGTGCTATTCTTATCATGAATACTACTATTTGTGCCCCCTATGGATAAATATCCACCGTTTTCAGCATAGCATATCGAAAACGAAGATTCTGGGATTTTAGCTGCTTTATAGAGATTATAAACAAAGTTATTCCTACAAATAATAGTATTAAGATATATTTACCCTAAATTTGAAGGAGAAAGCCCCATTATTCCATCAGCATCTTGGGTTAAAAATAAATTAGTCTCACTATCTTGTTAAAATATTAGTACTTAACATGGCAGCCAAATAACATTCTGAATGCATCTTGATTTTTATGAGGATTATCACCAAATAATATATTATCTTCTACAATAACCCCTTCGTAACTTGAACCTTCTCCGTATGTCCAGTTATAAGCACAATAATTATTAGAATAACAGGACGTATGTGAGAATAAATTACACTTATCAGTTTCACATGATATAGTTTGAGATGAGTTTGAATCTAAAATTATTATTAGTAATATGTAATGAGTATGTTTTTATATATTCTTAGTTATATTTATTTTATTGTTGTTTATAATGGATTTTGATAGTTATATTCAATTATGAAAATGTTTTATATTCATTATAATAATTATTATGTACTTGTGGGATCATAATAACTGTTTAAATGATAACCGCAATTTTCACATAAGCTTTTGCATGGAACTCCTGTGTTTCCAGAACCTGTATCTACAATAAGAGACTGTTTAATTCCTGGAGTTCCAATAAATATATTGACATAATAGTAATTTAAAGTAGTTGTATTTCCAAATAAATCACTTTGATCAATATGGCCATATAACGACCTTTTTGTAGCTGGTATAGTTTTTTTATGTATTTTAAATGTTTCAAAGTTTTCTATTACTACTAAATTTACTGAAAGTAAAATCAATAAGATAAATACTATCTGTAACATTAATTAATATTATTATAAAATTAATATAGTTATATTAATAAGTATATTTATATAAAACAAAATTAGAAATAGAAATTTGTTTGTTCATCGTATGGAATATATCGTAAGCAGTCCATTGTGACTAATTAATTATAATAAATTTTATTGGGTAATTAATATCATTTATCTTAATTTGTAAGAAATATTAGGATAATATTGTAAATGTAATTATGACTTATTATATTCAAATATTTACCTAAATAAAAACTATAATCAAATATAATTATATAATAAATATTAATAATGAAGTTAATTAAACTTATATTTACTAATACTTACTTAATATGTAAATACTTATCATTAACTAACATAAAGATTAAAGAATAAAAATGCATAATTTATGCTTAAATAGAGTTATTTTAAAACTTAAAAAATTAAATACTTATTTTAGAAGTAGTAGATAGTTAATCTTGTGCAATCTCCTTCTTTAGGGGAAACTCTTTTTAGTCATAATATCATAAAATTCTTCAAAGGTAAGGTCAGTTCCATTGTTACTGGCTCTCTCTAACATATCTTTAAGCTCATCGCTTGACATTTGTTCTCCTAACTCTTTAGCAATTCTTCTTAAAGAAGTTAGAGTGATAGTATCAGAACTTGGATCATCGATAAACAAATTAAAAATTCTTTCAATTCCTTGTTTGGTTTCCTTGTCTCCTAATTTATCATTAATGGCTTCTACAAATGTATCGAAATCTATTCCTCCTCTCTTTTGGGCATCAGTTGTGTCGAGTTCGGCGATCATTTGAAAAATTGTAGGATTTTTAGTATCGAAGCCTAAGGATTGCATTGCGGCTTTTAGTTCTTTAGGATCGATTTTTCCGGTTTGATTTGTATCGAATAAGTCAAATGCTTGTCTTATTTCGTCAACTTCATCTTGGCTTAAACCTTGTGGCTTTTCTTTGTTTTTCTTGACATCTTTTGTGTTTTGTCCTTTCTTGGTTGACATTTTAGATTTTAAATTATAATAACGAAAATTAATAATTAAAGGTTATGAATAATAAATTTTAGATTATTTAGTTTATCTTTAATAATGGAATAATAATATTATTACTAATAATATTTCTATTATTCTAATTTGAAAAGAAGATAATATAATATAAACTTAAAATTAAGAGATATAATTAATAATATTAATGATTTAAATGATATTATTTATTTTTTCAAACAGTCAGTTCTAATTTTGAGTCCTTTTCCACATTCTAATAAATCTTTACTTGGATACTGAATATTGACTTCTCTAACTCCACCAGCAGTAGTTTGATATTCAAGCGAAGCAAAATTCAATGTACCAATCTTCTGTAACTTTTTAACTGTACATGGAACAAATGCTTTTTCTCCTGAAGGTCTATAATCACACTTAGCTGATAATACTGGATCCCATTCTAAATAATTAACTTTAGGGACTTCTTTTGGAAGTTCGACTATTTTATTGACTTTACTTCCTTTTACACAGTCTTGGTAGCAAGCATAGTTAAGAATCTTTTCCACTTTGCTAATTAAGGCGTCGCATTGGAATCTACAGAAAATATGTGGTCTTTCACATCTAGCTAATTGAGCATTATCATCTCCGAATAAGTCTTTACAGTATAAAAGTCTTGCCGGGTGAGTGTTTTTAAGTAATACTGATTTCCAAGAAAATTTATTTGCTTCATCAACAAGTTTGGTGCCTGCGTCTGTTCTGCTAACTCTAATTCCGCTTAGAATAAAGTTGTTATTTCCTAATTAATGTTTTAATAATGTAAAGTTACCTTTAGTAGCAAAAGCGATTGTTCCTCTACTTAGTCCAGTTAAGTCTTGTTCAAATAAAACTTTATGTTCTCTAATGTTATCTGATTGTATATAAACAACTATCTTCTCAAAGTTATAGTCAACTTTTATTCTATACCACATGTCTAAACGTATGTGTTTTGTAACTAATCCAAGTTCTTTGTCAGTACCTAATATATTAATTAATGTTATGTATGTTATTTATTTTATTTATGTTATATTTACCTTCAATTTTTGAAAAGAGTTTTATATTTTGTATCTGTTTTGTGGGATCAAACTCAATACCATAGTAGTTATTCATATCCATATATCTAAAGAAGAATGCAATAGGGTGAAGATCTTTTAGTAAGATGTTAAATCTAACAGTTCCATTTGCCCATTCTGAATTTTTTAAAACAATCCAAGATCCAAAATTGTATGCATTGGTAGCAGAAATAGATCCAGTATGACGAATTCCAACAATTTTTTCAATTAATCCATTTTTATTAGTATTATTAGGATCAGAGAAAAAGTCCCATGAGTTACTATTTCCATCTACTGGGTTAAGATGTTTTTCTACTTTCCATCTTCGTTGTAATTTTCCTGTAAAGTCTTCTTTAAATTGGAAATGAATTGCTGACTTTAAACCTAAGAATTCAAATGATCTAATGTGTGGTCCGAATACTTTGGAGGCTATTCCAAAACCATTTGAGGCTTTATACATATCTTTACCAACAGCGATTACAATTTTAATCTCACCTCCTCTGTCGTTAATTATTCCTCTATGAATAGCAGCTAAGCAAATTGAAGAGTTATCTGTATAAAACTTAGTTCCGAATAATTGTAAACCTTTCTTTTTTGAACAATGTTTAGGACATTGGATTACAAATTGAGTATTAGTGGGGGCATTAGCAAATTTATGTTCGTTTGCTTGAGTTTTGCAAGAAATTTTTGTTATTGGTTTAGCTGATTTTAATGTGAATGATTTATCTGCTCCAGCAAAAGTGGCTGACATTGTCTTATCTATACCTTCTGATCCATTGAAGATAGGCTTAGGACCTACTAAGGTTATTAGGACTTCTCCGAATTTTCCTTTTTCTAATGCTCCGCTATGTTGTGCAGCTTTGCAAATTGAGCTCTTTGGATGATAAATTTCTGTTCCGAATACCATAGCTTTAGCTTCAGTAGCACAGTTAGGACAATGGCATCTGAAAATTTGCCCGACAGATCCTGAGAACTTTTTCTCTAATAAGTTAGATTCACAAGTAAGCTTAAAAGTTTCAATATTGTTTGGATCGACTTTTTTAATTGTGACCTGGGTTGTAAGGTCTGGAATTCTTATTACTGGTTTTGAAGAAGGACCTTTTGATGGATTGGTATCGTCTTGAGCTTTGTTATCTTGTTTTCCAGTTTCATTTGGTTGAGAAGAAGAACTGCTTTTACTATTTGGAGCTGGTTTATCTGCTTCTGAGGCCTTTGGTGCTGCATCTTCTGCATCTTCGTCATCATCTGCTCCTCCTTTATCAGCTTTACTATCTTTTTCATCGTCATCGTCGTCATCATCTTTAGCTTTTGTTGTTTTTCCATCTTCTTTAATTTCAGTATTATCTTTAGTTGGATCAATTATAGCAACAGGTGTTTTAATTCCTGATGAAGTTTCATTTTGATTAATATCAGCTTCTCTAGGAGGATCTCCACATCCTGGGTTAGGGGGAACTGGGTTATTTGAACATCTACTAACACATTGACGATTATCAGCTGTTTTTCCGAAGTCAGTTACTGCATTATGATTCACTATTTTAATTTCATCCATTAATTCATGCATTAATTCACGTTTTAATTCTCCTTTAAATACAAAAAAGAAATCGATCTTGCCTAAGAAGTGATTAAGATTTTTATTAGAAAGTCTTCCCATCGTTGCTAAAGCAGATGAGTTTATTTCTAGATTTTTTAATGCTTTTGCTTTAAATGAATCTTTGATCTTAGATGATTTTACTTCAATTTCAACGTTTGAATTAACATATCTTAAATAAACAAGGATTTTATCATTGATTGGTACGTTAAATCCAGGGTTCCAGAAATGACTTTCATCGCATAAGTCTCCGACTTTAATCGTAGCTGAGGCTGATACTGCAATATTAAATCCTCCGCATCCTCCATATGAGAAGATATAAGCATTTTCAGCTTTAAAATCTTTTAAAGTAAATTGGAATACAATTGTGTAATCTTTAAGAGCTAATTTTGGGTCATTAATAACTATATTTGTTGTTTGTTCAAAAACATGAGTAAAAGAAGGAGGAACCCATGAAAAAATAGGGTGTGGTAGTTCTTTTTTTGTTTCTTCTATTGATGTTACTGTTGCAGCTACTTCTAAAAATGAGCTTTCTTTTAAGAATGAATTAGTCTTCTTAATTAATTTTGATGATTCATTAAGTTCCATGAAGCTTGCTTTTTTTATTGTTAATGGTTCCATATTTCTCCAAGCAGAATTAAGTTGAGATAAAGAAAAAGAACTTGGCCATTCTTTATCGAGAGATGCTGATAAATTTCCTCCGTTTTGTACTGAACCCATGTAATTTTTTTGACCATAAGTTTTGATGAATAATAAGTCTCCTCCGTTTGGTCCGGTTACTCCTGCGTGTAAGGCAGCTTTACATATGTATGAGTCACTTGTAAATACTCCGGTTCCCCAAATAGCTCCTGATTGATCTCCACATCCTGGAGGGCATGATATCATATAAATAGAACCTGGATCTCCTCTGAATACTTTTTCATAACCTTTTTGATTACAATCTATTACTCTTCTAGTTACTCCTAATTTTGATAGTTTGGGAACAGGTACAGGGCCTTTTTTAGAATATTGACTAAGGCCAGTAACATCTCCATTAGTACCTTCACAAATAATAACGACATCAGAGTCATGTTTACATGTAATATCATGAATTGTCATCTTACATTCAGCAACATTTGCTTCTTCTCCCTTACATACAAGTAAATTTGCATTAAATCCAACTTTTGTATCTTTTAAATCATATTGGAATGGCTTTGCTTTACCTGCATCGGTAACTATAGTTCCTCCAATGAATCCCATTTGTTTACAAGCAATTTTGGCAGAATGATCAGTAAATCCAACTTTACATACTGGAAGCCATTTTCCATTAAAGTATAATTCTAATCTTCCAATAGTCGTATTCAAATCTTTATTAGAAACTTCCAATTTAATAGTTTTATCAGGAATTATTTTTGGAGTAGAAAAATTTTCATCATAGCAACTAATAATAGAATCAAACTCGTGAGTACAAATATTAGGATCAGATATATTCTTTTTACATTGATTTATTGTATTATTATTAGCTTGGCATTGAATATCAGAAAAGAGTGAACCTGAAGCTTTAGCACCACAATGGTCTTCTTCATTATATGATTTACAATAGTTTTTTCCTTCATTTCCGATCGGGTTTTTCCATTCTCCGTCTTTGTAACCGATTTGTCTACAAATTAATTTTGCTGATTCTCTGCTGTTTCCCATTGAGCATACTGTTCCCCATTCTCCTTCATATCTCATTTCGAGTCTACCGTCAGCACTTAATTCTCCTCGAGCGTTAAGAATTCTAATATCTTTTTCTACAATATTAACATTATCTATTTTGGCAAGAACATAGCTTTTCTTTGATGGGCCAGATTCTTTAATATTAATTCCTTTTATTATTTTAGGAGTTGATTCGGGTAATTCATACTTTTCAGCTCCGGGGAATAATGAAATAGAAAAGATTCCTCCATATAGTGACATAGCATTATCGACAATAGCAGAAAAACAAATTGGTGATTCAGCTGGATGTTTACCTAAACCTAAAACAGAGATATTCTTTAATTTATGGCAGTTTGAAGGACATCTTACAATAATAGAAGTATAGTTAACATCACTTGTTGGATAGTCAGGTCCGAAAAGATTTGTTTGATCATCTGGGTTTTTTAATACTTGTTCGCATTTAAGATCAATAATTGATTTTTTATCATCTAAAGTCATAAGACCTCCGTTAGGATCATGTACATTAAATTCTTCTTTTTTCTTTGGAACTGCTACGGCTGCTGCAGCGGTAGCGGCTGCGGCTTCTACTGCTTTATTTCCTGGGTTATATGTTAAAGGTGAACTTCCAGGATTACTGATTTTAACACTATCTAAAGTAAATTCAACTTCTTCCTTAGTAACTAAATTATTATTATATTTAAAATAATTGCATTATAAGTTACCTAAATCTTTTATTACAATCTTAGTTGGTTGCCATAATCCTTTATTTTCTAACTCAGCTCTGAATCCAACAACTTTACCAATTGGTGTAGTAAAAATAGTAACTTTATTTGAAGAGCCTGCTTTAAATCCATGTTGGGCAATTAACTTTTTCTGTCCTTCTGCTTTATCTCCTAGTAAAGTGATAAATATTGGAGATTTAGTAGCATCTAATTTGTCATCACCAGTATCGATAGTAACATCATATCCTTGGAAACCGTCAACTGGTATAATTAATTCACATTTTTTAGGCTCGGTAGGAGTGCAAGGTCCCATCATTCTTAAACAATGAAAGTTATATCTCTTTACTGCTTTAATAATAGTAATATTAGTGCATCTGTAATTTTGTTGTCCTTTTAATATAAGCTTTATTTGTTGCAAATCTCCAACGTCTTTTGATTGGAACTCTAAACTCTTACTCTTTCCTTTATCAAACCCATCTGCATTTAGTAGTGAAACTTCTCCTTCACCTTTGTCTCCAAATAGTTGGATTGAAATTTCAGAACTAAATATAATTTTTATAAAATTACTTTGTTTCAGAATGAATTATAGTAGAAGTGTCTACCAAAGCGGAATATTTTATTGGGTTGGCTATATTTTCTTGTGCACAGTAGGCCCAATTCATCCCTCCATTTCTGGGGTCAAGTTTAAAACTTGGTTCATTCGCATATGTTTTAGTCCAACACCATTTAACTTTTGTTTGTTGAGATGTGTACTTAATCTAAATAATTGAATTAAATGAAAATTTACTGAAAGACACAAAAGAAGTATAAAGACCGTAATTAAATTTTTACAAAAAACTTTGAAATTACAAATAGACTTCATTTAATAATAAATTATTAATATTACAAACAATTTTATAATATAATTTAATTATGTTGTTGTTATTATAATTATTTATTATATTTATATTGTTAATAAAGTTAATTAATTAGTATATGCAAATATAATTCAATAAGTATTATTTTATTATTATATTTAAATGAATGCTTTTTGGAACGCAACTAAGTTCAAAAGGCCAAGCTTAATTCCGTCACGATTTAAAACAATTAAGAAACCTTTAAAATCACTTTCACAATTTACTTCACGTCATTCTTCTTTAATGAAAAATTCATTAACTTTTTGTGGGAGATCGTGGAAAGTATGTGAACTTCGTTTAAAATTAAACTCAGAATTACAAAAATTATGGTAATATAATATTCAATCTATTATATGAATGATTACAAATATAAAACATTAAATATTACTAACTAAATTAACTCAATAGGTATGTACTTTTAAAAGAAAAATTAGTTATTCAAAGTGATCTTTACTACCACTCCCAGATTAAAAATCCTGAAACAAGAGAACTTAAAACTGCACTAGTCAAGACAAAAATATCAATGGCTAGGTTACTCACAGTTATTAATGAGAGAAATAAACTTAAAAATGAATTTTTAACATTCTTAGAGTTTTGGTATATTCAAACACAAAAAAATAAAGAAGATCAACAAGAATTGAAACAATTAACAAAGTTAAAAAAAGCAGAAACGAAAGATGAAATAAAGTTAAGGATTGATAAAAAAGTTAAAAAGTTAGAAGCAAAAATGATAAGGAATAAAATATTTAGTAAGCCAGACAAGAGCATGTCTGGAAATATAAATGAAACGGTAAAGGATGAAGCAGTTAAGGATGAAGTAGTTAAAGGAGAAACAGTAAAGGATGAAGCTGTTAATGAGAAAGTAAATGAAGGAGAAATAAGTGAACAAAAAACTTATAGTAAATTTGATGAACAAAAACACGATAAATTAAATAATATTTCAAGTAATTCAGAACAAACTTCAACAACTGAAAATAAAACTTATACCTCAAGAGCTCAAAAAATAGCAGCAAAAGAAGAATATGAAGACAAATTTAAAAACTTTGTTCGAATTTTAACTAAAGAAGAAGAAAGTATGGCAGACAGCTTATCAAAACGTTATTCTAATAATTCTTTACTTGAAACTTATATTCAAAACCCACGTATTTTAATTGGAAAAGAAAAAAGAAAAATAATAGCAAAGATTAACTCTGACAGAGCTTCAAAAGGAAAGTTAATATTTATGAAAGAAATGGCAGCTATATCGTATGCAATAAAAAACACAAAGCAATCAAGCATCCCAGAAATTAATAAGCTAGAAACCCTAATATAAACTAATTAATAGTGACTTTAAGAAATAATTATATTTAATAAAGATATTGATTTAGGCTAAGCAAATTGAATTGTTTATTATTATGTTATTTCTTATTAAATTTCTTATTAAATTATTTGTTTATTTATTTGTTATAACTTTTATTTATAACTCTTTTTAAATTGGGGATTGGGGATTGGGGATTGGGGATTGGGCCCAATCCCCAATCCCCAATCCCCAATCCCCAA
>Ga0100378_1004377_pt1 | contig 13163 bp, 15 predicted proteins | sample CryGeymeta201502_FD_81535 | JGI IMG/M metagenome (GOLD analysis project Ga0100378, IMG submission 81535) | Groundwater microbial communities from Crystal Geyser aquifers in Utah, USA - Crystal Geyser metaG 2015-02 | ecosystem: Environmental > Aquatic > Deep subsurface > Groundwater | place: USA...
ACAATTTAACTAATTTAATTATTAGTAAGTTATACATAATACATAATACATAATACATAATACATAATACATAAAATTAAAATAATTAAAATAATTATTATTCACAATTATTCGAGAATAAATGTATAGTTTATAATTTCTAATTATTTGTTATTATAAATAAAAAAAATGATCGGAGTATTAGTTCCAGGATGTGGAATTATCGGAGGAGGTCCAATAACTCAAGATGTCTTTGTTATTGACATAAACGAACCTAGAAATATAAATGATATTGGTGTTTTTATAAACGAAGCCTTACCAGATGGATTTGGAGCAGCGATGTACTATTCAAGCCCGCCATATGAGACAACACAATTTATAGGTTGTGTAGCAAACGAAAGACCAAGGTAAATATTAAAGTGTTATTTATATTAAATGTATTTATATTCAATTATTCTAGTGATATATTTTATACTGGCTGGGGAATTAATCAAAATGTTAATATATTCAGTCAAATAAAAGTTGTTGTAAAGCTAGAGTCGTTAAAGGAATTAACTGCTTCGTATAAAGACGAAATAAGATTAAATATGAATATGGTAAAATAGTTATATTTATATATTAATGTTTAAAATATTTATTAGGAAATTGGAAAGAAATTAGCAAAGAGTTTATTTAATTATGTTGATTCTTATAAAGAGGTAATAATATTAATATAATTTTTAGATCTGCGATGTCAATAGTAATTTACAAATTATTCCAATTAAGTTTTTTGAAGAATGGTATGAAAAGTTTTTAGAGAAGTATAAAAATGATCCGAATTACATTATGAAATTATCATATGATTAAGATTGGTAATTAGTTGTTATATGTGTGTGAAAATATGTAACTATAAAATTTAATTATTTAATTCAATTGGTAGACTCAATTGGCAATAAGCATATTTTAGCTATAAATGAATTAATAAAATATGCATTTGGATATAAATACAATTATTCAATATTCACACTTATTAAATAACTTAATATTTAATTTATGTAAATTAATTCAATTTAATTGTTTTAATTGTATCATAAGATTATTTATAACTTTTATTTAATATATTATAAGTAATCATTATATTATATTTTCAATGAATGTCAATGATAAATACAATGTTATTTTTGTAATTGGGTAAATTATAATATTTGTAATATATTTAATATATCAGTGCACCAGGAGCCGGTAAAAACACAATTTGCGATAAAATCATTCAAAAATATGGCTATAAACATTTTTCTACTGGGGACCTACTCCGAGCAGAAGCCAAGAGAGATACCCCAGAAGGTGAAATAATAAAAGGACTAATATTCGAAGGAAAAATAGTTCCTGTAAAGATTTCATGTGGATTATTAAAGAAAGCAATGGATGAAGCAGGAGACTTATCAGTAATAATTATATAAACATTATATAAGCATATAAATAATTTTACTCATATTTACTTGCTAATTCCATATAATAATTCATTAGAAAAACATTTTTATTTTAGATGGTTTCCCACGAAATCAAGATAATATTAACGGATGGTTAGATGTCTTCCAAGATAAATCCAATATAATTTATACTCTAGTATTAGAATGTGATGAAGACACATGTACTAAAAGATTACTTGGAAGAACTGAAGGAAGACAAGATGATAAGTTAGAAGTAATCAAAAAAAGATTTGAAATTAATAGAAAGGAATCAGAACCAATTATTGAAGAAATGAAAAAGTATTCTGAGGTTATTAAGATCGATTCTACAAAGGAACCTGATGAAGTATTTGCTTCTGTTTGTTCCTACTTTGATAAAATTAAAAAATAGAAGTTACTTGAATTAGTTGTGTAATAGAATTAAAAATAATTTCATTTATTTTGTTAGGAATTCTATTTAAATTTTAAACAATTTTAAACAATTTTAAACAATTTAACAATTTTAATATTGAATATTAATTAAGAAGAATTATATAAAAATTATAATTTATATTTTGAAGAGATGTTTATTAAATGGTTTAGATTTAATTAGTTTTAATAAGTTAAAACAAACTCGATTAATGATTAACAATTAATGAATTAAAATTATTATTAAAATCAAATAAATATATATAATATATTTTGTGTAAATTATTTGATCTAAAATATATTTAACTTCGTATATATTTTTATTATTATATTTAGTATAAATGCTAGAATTAGGCAGTGCATATGCATTCATTTTAATATCGTGTGCGATAGGATTTTTATATGGAGTTTTCAACTGGTCACAAGTAAATTTAATTCTAACAATATAGGTCATGTCAATCGAATTAGAAATGCCAAATGAAAAATCAGATGTAGAAACCCCATTAGTAGATCAAAATGATAAATCAAAAATGAAAGCTGATGACGAGCTAATTAAGAGTGTTACTTCACTCCAAAGAAAACATTCAGTCAACGTTGTTCCTTTTAAAACTTCATTAGAAAATATGAAAAAAGTTTCAAAACTCATTCAAGATGGAGCCAATACCTTTTTAATGCAAGAATATTCATTTTTATTAATATTTGTAATAATATTCGGAATCGTTATTCTCGCTATAGATCTATTTAAATTTTACACATGTATCGCCTTCGTTATCGGAGCAGGTACATCTACTCTCAGTGGGTATATCGGAATGTATGTTGCTACTAGAGCTAACGTTAGAGTATGTTACATGGCTGCCACCGAACCAAAAAATACTAAATTGAGCGAAGCCTTCAAAGTTGCATTCAAAGGAGGATGTGTTATGGGTTTCTGTTTAGTTTCATTAGCCCTTGCTGTCTTCACTGTTCTTATATGGGTTTATTCAAGTAAATATTTTATTACTATTTATATCTAATTATTTTAGTTATCTTAGTCCCAGTCGGACGTGAAGGATATATTCATTTATTCGAATACTTAGCTGGATATGGTCTTGGAGGTTCAACTGTCGCTCTATTTTGCAGAGTAGGAGGAGGTATTTATACCAAAGCTGCTGATGTCGGAGCTGACTTAGTTGGAAAAGTTGTCGCTGGATTAAATGAAGACAGTATTGATAATCCCGCCACCATTGCTGATAACGTCGGAGATAATGTCGGAGATATTGCTGGAATGGGATCTGACTTATTTGGGTCCTTTGCTGAATCTACTTGTGCTGCTTTAGTATAATATTTATTTTAATTATTAATAGGTTGTTTCAGGTACTAGTGCTGAACTGATTGCTGATGCAAGCTTCTTATATCCTTTAATTTTATCTGCTGCTGGTATTTTAGTATGTATTATTACTGCCGTATTTGCAACTCATCTTATGACAGTCGATGTAGGAGAGAAAATTGAATCAACACTAAAATGGCAATTATTTATCTCAAGTGGTTTACTTACTCCAACAATTATTTTAATTTCAATCTATATTTTACCATCTGATTTCACATTCATTATTGGAGAAAACAATGATACTATTGTTGCTTCTAAAAACTGGGGAGTTATGATTTGTGTACTATTAGGATTATGGTCAGGATTAATCATTGGATATTTCACTGATTATTATACTTCAAATGCTTATGGGTAATTTAATTAACATATTATTTAATACTAATTCAATTTTTATAGACCAGTCAAAAAATTAGCAGAATCTTGCAAATCTGGACCAGCCATTAACATTATCAGAGGACTTGCCTTAGGATACTTATCAACAATTATTCCTATTATATGTATTGCAATTACAATCTTCATTTCATTCAAATTCGCAGGAATGTACGGAATTGCCTTAGCTGCTTTAGGTATGTTGAATAACTTATCAATTGGACTTGCTATTGATGCCTATGGTCCAATTTCAGATAATGCTGGTAAATAATATTATAAAATTTTAGGTGGTATTACCGAAATGACTTTATTACCCCACGAAATCAGAAATTTAACTGATCAACTTGATGCTGCTGGAAACACTACCGCTGCTATTGGAAAAGGATTCGCTATCGGATCAGCTTGTTTAGTATCTCTTGCTTTATTCGGTGCCTTTGTTACCAGAACTAGAGTAATTACTTATTCTTATTTTTAGATGACATATGTTAATATCTTAGAACCAATTCAATTTGCTTGTTTGATAATCGGGGCTATGATGCCTTATGCCTTTTCAGCTTTAACTATGGCCTCAGTCGGAGAAGCTGCTGAAGAAATGGTAATCAAGATTTACAATCTAATTAATATAATTTAACTAATTTTTATAGTGCAATGAAGTTAAAAGACAATTCAACTCTAGTCCTCCTGAAAACAGTCCACAAAAATGTATTGCTATTTCAACAAACGCAAGCTTAAAAGAAATGGTTGCACCAGGAATTATGGTATATATCATTTACTATTTTATTAATATACTAAAACTAATACTAATATCTTTTAGGTTATTTTCACACCCTTAGTCTTAGGAACAATTTTAGGACCCAAATCTGTATCAGGATACCTTGCTGGAGTTATTGTTTCTGGAGTACAAATGGCTATTTCTTCATCAAACTCTGGAGGAGCTTGGGATAACTGCAAAAAATACATTGAAGGTATAGTAATTATTAATATATTTTAGCTGGAAGATTATCTGTCTTAGCTGCTGATCTTGAAACTGATAAAACACTCGATAAAACTAAATTATTCTTCGAAAAGAAATCAAACCCACACACTGCTGCCGTTGTCGGAGATACTGTCGGAGATCCATTAAAAGATACTTCAGGCCCAAGTCTTAACATTCTTATTAAACTATCTGCAATTGTTTCTTTGATCTTCGGAACTTTCTTCATGGATTATTCATTATTAAGTTTATAAGTAATGGTAACGAGTTAGAATTAATTAGATTTTTTATTTAAGAGTTTAAATTATTATAAACTATTAATTTATAATGTTAAATTATTTTAATTTTATATTACTTATATAACTATTAATATTTTTATAGTATTATTTAATAACAAACTAATTAATTGCATAAATTATGTAATAATTTTAAACAGTTTTATTTAGATTATTTTATTAGATTGTTATTTATTACTCTTCTAATTTTCTTATTTCTATTTCTAACTAGATCCAAATCCCTTAGCTTCTTTTTCAGACACAACAATCGAGCCTGGCATTCCAGAAGGGTTATTATTATTAACATAATAATAATTATTAATCTTTTTCATAACTTTTTCGTAATGGCCGCGTGGTTTCTCCTTATGAGCAAGATATTCTTTTTTAAGTTGTGATATTTCTTCCTTTTTTACATGGAAATAGAAAACATTTCTGCCGTTTAATGGCTGTACTTTTCTAGCATTTTCAGTAGTATCTGTATTTTGAATAATATCTCCTTTTGATGATCTCATGTCAGGCATTTTGATAGCTTCTTGGAATAATTGTATTGCTGTAGATCCAATTTCAATAGGATCAGCTGCTACATAATGAATAGTCTTTTGACTACAAGGAGGAGTAGTTAAACTACCTTGATAAGTAAAAAATGAGAATTTCTTCATAATAGGGATATCTTGATCTGCTGAATTGTAAAATATTTTAGGAATGTATAAATCGTGGATGAGTTTCTTTTCATTATTCATTCTGCTTGGTAAGTTGAAGAAATCGATATCGTCTAAGAATTTGTTGTAGACTCCTGGAACTGTTTTAAATAAGAAACTAAGAACAACATGTTTGGTAATTGCCCCTGTTGAAGAACCGTCATGAATAATTTGCATTTCCATTGGGTATTTAACACCGTCGATTAAATGTTCGGATGGGGTATGGAATACAACTTTATTTGCGTTATAACTAGTTCCATCTAAAGTAACTACAGTTCCAAAACTATCAGCATTTATTTGTAATAAATGATCTTCATTGACGATTTTTACATATGAGTGACCTTTTACTTGACCATCATCAGCATTTTGTGTAGTTTTAACTTCGACCTCAGTATATGTAAACACTGGGAAAACAGGAGAAGTAATAGCATTCTTTCTTACAATATTAATAGGACTTTGTTCTTTTCCTTCTATACAATCGCACTCCCAATCAGTTCCTTGATTTTCATAATTCCAGTTATCATTGCAGAATCTATTAGGTTGAGGGATAAGAATAATAGGCTGAGTAACATGTCTTTCAAATACTGTTACTGGGACATCGGCTAATTCTTGTTTTTTAATTTCACTTGCCCTACATTTATCTTCTTTAATACGTTTCAATTCGTAAATTTTACACATCCAGGCTAATCTTTCCATATTTGTTTCAGCGCAGAGTTCCCAGTCTGCGTGGATTTTGTCTTTAATAAAGAAGCAGAATGCTCCGCTTGCTTTTTTGTTTGGTTTTGTAGCTTCTTCGGCGGTATATATACTGTGAACAGGGATAGAACCTAAAGCTTCTAAGTTTTTCTTTCCGATTGCATACCATAAATTTTTGTTAGATAATCTAAAATAGAATGAGTTTGAGCTTGGAGGATAGTTGTGGTTTTTTCTATTATCTTTATCGTATAAATTATTAACTCTAAAAGTTGAACCTTCAGAAACATCAATATAATCTGGTTTAAAATTTGGCTTAAATACTCTTGGGAATATATTTTCATTAGTAAAACTAGGACTTGAAATTCTTAACCAACCTTCTTTTAAAATTGAAAGCTCCGAATTGTCTGTAACTAATTCATTCATTCTTCTATTATGAGAGTGATGATGCCCATGGTGATGCCCATGTTTTCCATGTTTATGATGAGCATGAGAATTCTCAGTTGTTTCAACTGTTTGTTCATTAGTTGAGGATTTATATAAATTATTTAAAAATTCCATTATGCTAACTTTAGTTGCTGCTTCAGATTTAGATAAAAGAGTAACTGATCCTACACTGCTATAAAATATAGCTAAAGTTGTTAAAAGAAGAACTAAGTAATAATTAAACTTCATTATTATATTACAAATAATAATTATATTAAATAATAAATGATAAAATTATTCAATTTGAAACAATAAACAATATTACTAAGTTAAGTTAATTAGCTAATTATATGCTAATTATATGTTTATTAAGTTTATTTGTTTATTAATTTAATTCTAAGTTACAATTTAATTAATAAATGTCTGAACAAATAGAAAAGAATGGACATAATATTCCAAAATCAAATAAATTGTTAATAAGAGAGAATATCTCTCCTATTTCAAATAAATCATTAATTAATATCAAAGATAGAAACTTAACACATAAAATCATAGATAGAAGTTTAATAAAAGAATTAAAGGAGAAATCAAACTTTTCTCTTAATATGAAATCATATGATAATTCAGCAATTAAAGAAACTATCGAACAAGAACATACACATATACACGATCAACATTCACAACTAAAATTTAATAAAACATTATCAACTCCGTTTATAATGACAACTAAGATGAACTTTGAAAATTCTAAAGAAAAAGATGAAATAATAAAGCAAATATTTGAAGATCCAGATGAGTATTTAAAAACGAATGAGAATGTTATTGTTGGTAATTAAATAATTAATAATAAAATATTATATAGTATATAAGAATAATACCTATTATTATGAATTACAAAAAGCTTAACAATATATTAAATTGTAATTCATTTATTATAAGAACAATAACAGCATTAACAATAATATTATATAGGTCAAAAAAGAAAAGGACCAAGATTTATCCCTAAAGACCAAACAAATAAAGATTCAAATGACCATAGCGACCAAAAAGACCAAAAAGAAGTAATCAGTTACTCTTTCGTAGGACCATCTAATTTATATTCAGATCCACCTCCAAAACGAATTAATATTAGACATATGACGAACAATATTAAAAAAATGGCGATAGAAGAAGCATATAAGAAAATAAGTATAATAAACAGTATGCAAAAAAACAAAGATACTAATAACAATAATACAATCAATTCACAAAATAACGAGTCACAGCCATTAGATCCAATCAGAAGATCAATCAATGAATTTAATAAAAGAAGTAATTCAACATTACAAAACTCAAACCTTGGTGTTAGTCGTGGATCATCAAATCAACCTTTTAAACGATTTGGTTCTAATATTGATATAACAAGTTTATTCAAAGAAAAAGAAGAGGAAGGACAAGATGTCACAGGTATTCCTAAAGTGGAATACCCAAATTCAATAAGTAAACTTCAATTTGAATTTGTGCCTACACCGAAACTAAGAGAAATATATGATAATTTTAGTAATTTAAAGATTCAAAATAGAAGTAACGTAATAATTATTTATTATATTAGTCAAACGAATTTATTAAGAGCTTTCCAAAAGAAATACAAAAATCTCTTCTTAATCAAGAGAAAAAACTAAATTTAAGAGAAAAAGAAGAAAAATATTTAAAAAATCAAGCAGAGTTTTTATGTACAATAACCAAAAAACGAAAGGAAGACTTACTTCTTTTTAAAAGTGAAAGTTATAGAGCAAAGAAAGAATTATATCAACTAATTGATAGCGCTAAAAAAGACAGAGTTAATAATTTAAGTAGTAACCCTTGGATATCAGGGCTTCGTCGGCCTGAAGATTTTATTGGTAAAAGGAAATTTTTATATAATGCTGGTACTGATAAGCTACCAAACTGGGCGTATGGCCAAGAGGTTTATCCGAAACAATACGAGCATGTGCGAAATCCAAATTCGTTTATTAAAACAAATAAAGTTGAGAACTTTGTTCATAATAAAAGTTTGTTAAATTCGTTTTATGGTTTGAGTAATAGAAGTCAAAGTAACTTTTCGAATTGTGATATAAATGTAAGAAATTCTATAATAATATTTATGTTCTTTTATGTTTTTATACTGTTTTATCTTTTTTTTCTATTACTAAAATTATTAACAAATTTAGATTGTAGGGAAAGATTTACTTGAAGAAGAAATTGAATCAGTTCAGAATATGAAAGGAAGAAAGTTATTATTGAGGAGGAATTTACTTAAGGAAAAAACAAACGATGAAATACTTTCAACAAGCGTTATTTTGAAAGATTTGAATAAAATAGAGTTCAGTGTCAATAAATATTAAGTAATATTTATAAGACCCTAGCTTAAATGTATTATATGAAATAAATTTGAAACTAAACTAAATAAGAATAAATATAATTTACCATGTAAAAGATTAAGATTAAATACTATATAGACAATATAATATTATATCTCTAATAAAACATATTAATATTATATTGATTATATTAATTATATTAAAAGTCTTATTCTCTTATCTTTATTTTACTAATTGCTATTCTATTTTATTCTATTCTATCTTCTTAACCTCAAGCCAATAGCCAGACTGGCCTAATATCCACTTTATGCTATTATCTTTACAAAACTTTGATTTATTTTCTATTTCTAATACATTTTCTATCTCTTTCATTTTTAGCTTTTCGTATTTTACAAACCTTATTATTTTCAAACTCTTATATATCTTCTGCATAATAAAATACAAAATTGTCAATATCGCAGGATTAAAGAAAGTCAACAAACATATAAAGATAAATAAATATAAGTAAATGAAAAAGAACAAAAATTTCGGTAAGTGAATTACAAATCTCTGCCAACACCCCTTAGGAATTATTTTCTTTTCTATATTAAAAATAGGATTAGAACAGAACTCTTCTAATTTATCAATTAAATAATCTTTATGATCATAAAAGTTAATTTCTTCCTTTTTAGCAAAGTATCTCTTTTCTTCGAAGTCATATGGAATAAGAATTTTATAAAAGTTATTGTTATATTTTTGGTAATAAACTGTTATTTGTCTTGGTCGTGGTTGATATTCTGAATTTGATTCTGATTCTTTTTCTTCATTTTCGAGTAGTTTTGTTGAAAGACTACTTTCTTTTTTTATTACTATTGGATTTGTTTTAGAGGGATCCATTGTGTATTAATTTATATATTAATATTTTATAATGTTATCTCAAAATAAGTAAATATAATATAAAGTTACATAAATAACAAACAATAATTATACAAGAAACATAAAAAAAATACGATTAAAAAAATATTATTTTAATTTTAATTTACGTTAAGATATCTTATCAAAAATAAATCATATAATCTAACCAATAACCATTAAGGTTAATGCCAATCTCTTTAAATTGCTTCATTATCATCATCATCTTCATCTTCATAACCTCCATCATGTAATTTTTGCTTTTCAACTGCATCGTCATCATCAATTTTTCCATCATTTATAATTTCAGGATCTCCTGAATTTTTAGCTTCTTGCTCAGTAACAACGAAGGCTCCTGGCATTCCTGATGGTTGGTCTCCAGTAACATGGAAGAATTGTTCGACTGTTCCGGTTTTTCTTTCGTAGTGACCTCGTTTATTTTGCTCACTTCCTCTTCTCATTTTTTTAATACTTGGGCAGTTATCTTTAGATTCATAATGGAATATGCTTCTTCCATTTAATTTTTGTACTTGTCTGTTACTTTGCATGATACTTGATTCATTAACAATACGAACACCATTTTCGTTTTGTAAATCTGGGATTCTTAAAGCTTCTTTAAAGATTTCAATAACTGTTGAAGAAATTCCTAATGGTTGACTTGCTACATAATGGATAGTTTTCTCAGCACAAGGAGGTCTTGTTAATGAACCTTCATAAGTATAGAAACTGAAAGGGGGCATACTAGTATATGATGAATCTTCATTTACATTGAAGAATAAATCTGGAATTTGGAAGTCTTTACTTAGATCAATCTCCTTTTCGAGAGGGTTTGGTAGGTTAAATATATCAATACTTTCTAAGAATTTGTTATATATTCCTGGTGACTTCTTGAATAAGAAAGATAGTATAACTTGTTTAGCAGTATCACCAATTGATTGTCCATAATGTACTACTTGCATTTCGATTGGGAATGTTTCTCCGTTTATTTTATGTTCAGATGGAGTATGGAATGAGATTTCTTGAGCATGGTAGACTGCTCCGTCCATTGTTACTACTTTACCAAAATAGTTTCCATACATTCTTATTGCTCCTTCGTGGTATTGAACTTTAAGATAATCTCCTACCTTAATATTTCTTTCTTCTAATGGTTCATCAGCAATAATATTAACTTTGTCATATTGGAAATAAGCTCTAGTTGGTGATCCGATTGCCTTCTTTTTTGGTGGTAGATCAATAGGAGATTGAGCCTTACCTAAAATAGTTATTAATATATTTAGCTATATTGTTATTTTTATGTTAAAATTATTATTTATTCATTCATATCAAATAACATTAGTTATTGGTATGTTTCATACCTTCTTTGCATAGACACTCCCAATCCTTTCCATGATTTTTATATGTCCATTCTTCATTACATTGAGCTTGTGCTAAAGGAATTAAAATAAATGGTTGGGTAATAATCTTTTCTTCCATTTTTCCTGGTTTGACATCTGAAGTCTTACCACCAGTTGCTTTACAAATTGAATCAATATCTAATCTTAGTTTAGTTTGTATATGACATAAAAATTTCTTCATTGATTCTAAATTAGTTGCACAATATTTATACTTTGCTCCTCTCTTATTCATTAATTCAAAACAATTTCCTCCTCCTAAATATTTAGCTGTTAAAGTATCATCAATATATCTGAAACTTCCAAGGACATTAACACAATCTTTACTTTCTGAAAAATATAAATATTTATCACTTAATCTAAACCAAAAGTAAGTTCTTTGAGGAGGGGCATTTGGGTCTGGTTTCCATCCGTCTAGTTTGCTCATACTAGGTGGCATGTCTTGATATTTTTCGTTTATTCTTGTATAATCCCCTGTAGTTACAAGTGCCTCACCAATTCCGTTATCTGGGTACATAAATACTGGGAATTTATTTTCGTTTTTAAATTCAGGTGAAGATACTTTTAACCAATCTTGAACAGCAATATTAGCAAAATCTTCTCCATAATTAGGTGGTAAAGTTGCTTCTTGATAAACAGGAAGTTTTTGTGGGGATCCTGGTGCCTTCCATAAATCGCTTAAGAATCTATTTTCTGATTTTGTTAATCGAAATTTCTTTGTTTTTGCTTTTGTTTTCATCTTCATTCTCATTCTTGATTTGGATTTTATCTCTATTGTGAAAGAAATAAGTAGAGTGAAAACAATTATAAATATTGAAATATTATTCAATAAACACTTCATTTTAAAAATAATTATAAAATAAAATAAATTTATATTAATAATTAAATTTTCTATCAGATAACAAGTTTATAATATAATAGCTAAATATTGTGTTATTAACTTAAAATAGATTATCGTTTTGCTATTTTAAACAAAAGTACTTAATTAGTTTTAATTCATTTAATATGTAAGTAAATAAAACTAATAATATCAATAATATCTTATATAAAAACTATCAATCAATTTTACAAAATATATTATATTAACCATATTTATACTCTTCCATTTTATTCTTAATAAGAATACTTACTCAAACTCCTAATCAAATTATCATAAACCCAACTAATCAACCAACCAACCAATAATTAACCATTAATTAACCATTAATTAATCATACAAATCAGACGGCTTCATTAAGTCCTTATCTCCCTTTCTCTTTCTAATTTTATTCTTCAATTCAAGATGTACTTGGCCGATTATATCATTCATACACTTATTCAATAATCTTTCTCTTTCATCTAAAGTATTCTTAACTCTTATCTTATTTTTTTTATTAGCAACTTCTGTTTTTCTGATCATATCCATAAATCTCTTTTTAAACAACTCCTGTTTACGTTCACTAAAAAAGTTATCTTCTAATAACTTATTTATTCTATCTCCACACTTACGTGAGTTATAAATAATCTTTTTAATCTGCATATGATTTTGGTCAGCATAAAAATAACTAGGAACATTTTCAGGTTTAGGCTTAAAGTAAATCCCTTCATCTTTTAAATCACTATCTTCGGTATAATCAAATTTAAATCTTTCTGCTATTGATTGTCTGTATATAAATGCAAATGTTTCTCTGAATTTATTTACCAACGTAGAGTCGTGGAATATTCTATATTTTTCATCTGTTTCATATAGATCTTCTCTTAGTTCTCGTAGTCTTTTTTTTTTAAATTCGTCCATGTCCATGTTTGCTCGTATAGTTGCGACGTTTTTTAAGGCCTTTGCTGTTGCAGATGTTTTGTCTCTGTTTTCAATAATCTCTTTGCTTATTTTGTTACCGTATTCTTCATGGTCTGTGCAGTCGTCCATTAGT
>Ga0100378_1004379_pt1 | contig 13162 bp, 12 predicted proteins | sample CryGeymeta201502_FD_81535 | JGI IMG/M metagenome (GOLD analysis project Ga0100378, IMG submission 81535) | Groundwater microbial communities from Crystal Geyser aquifers in Utah, USA - Crystal Geyser metaG 2015-02 | ecosystem: Environmental > Aquatic > Deep subsurface > Groundwater | place: USA...
TACCTTTAATCTTATATATTATATAGTATGAAGATGGAGGAATTAAAAGTACAACAGACAAAGAAATATATTATATTGGTATCATTGATATTTTGACTGAATACAACTGTCTCAAAAAGTTTGAATACTTTGCTAAACTTGTAAGATATTGCAGTTCTGAAATGTCTTGTGTTCCAACACAGCCATATATGGAAAGATTTCTTCAATTTATTGATACTAAATTTCTCAGCGACAATCTTTTTGATTTTACTGTATAAATACTTTTTTAAATTACTATTAATTATTAACTATTAATAATTAACTAACTAATAATCTATTTAATCTCATTACAATTTAAATTTTATAGTTCTTAATATTTCTTAATATTTCTTTATAAAATTATTTAATTATTTAATAATCACTATTTAAATTTAATAAAATAAATAAATGATGGAAGTGTTATTAAAAGAGTTCGTAAATTATTTGTTTGATATTGTAAATATAATTTATTAATAAAAGGGAATCATCGGAATTAGATCAATTAAAGGCTTTCTATCATTATACGATAAATATGTAAGTCAAAAAGAGTATAAGCAAAAACAAAATAATAAAAGTTATGCAAATGAATTATTACAAAAAATATTATTGGAGTATTTTGAGAATATTGATAAACAGACTTTATCAAATATTTGCTGTGATCTCGTACTAAAATATACCGAGAATAAAAACGTTGAGAAGATAAAAAATGCAAAAAGATTATTTATAATATATACAAGAAATAATAGAAAGAAGTTATCAGAGAAATATTTACATTGGTCTTCTAAAATGTAATATTACTACACTTAATTTTTAGACTAAACAACTACTCAATGACAAATATTAATTATAATCAAAACAATAATAGTAATCATAATCATAATCAGTCAAATAAATCATTTTATTCACAGAAAAAAGTTGAAAAACCAAATACAAACAATACAAACATTGCAAACATCTTAAACAATAATCAAAATAATATAACTAATATAAACAATGCTAAGTTAAGACCAAGCTCATCAAATAAAAACATAACAAATACAAAGAAGAATTACAGTTTACTATCCGAAAACAATAATAACAAGTAAGTTCAAAACTTAATTCAATAACGAATAATTAATTCATATAATTCATATAAATTAATAGTTCTTATATTAAAAATACTGCTCAGCTAAAAGAAGAGGAAGAACTCGCTCAGTGCACTTTTAAACCTCGAATTAATAGTAATAATGAAATAGTCAATACAAGTGAATATAGCAGAGAAAAGACATTTAAAAAGCTATATAATGTATATAAAATATATACAATATATACCATATTTATATAAATATTATTAGGACCATGACAGATTAAAAAACAAACAATCAGTACAAAGACAAATTAAAGACGACCAAGAAAGAAAGATGCATAGATTTAGACCTGAGTTAAATATCGATAATTCTATTACTAACTCTTTTCATGAACGATTAGTAGCTGTAAGATTATTACTAAAATTACATTTATTAATTATATTAAAATAGTACAAAACAAGTAAAAGCATCCACAAAGACAAAATATTAAATCAAGTTGAAAGGCAACTACAAGATGAATGTACATTCTCACCAAAAATATGCTCAGGAAGCAAAGATATTAAAATAGAAGCTCCAGCTCATGTTAGACTTTATGAGTAATACATTTTAATACAATAAATTTATTATAACTTTTTCTTATATAATAAATTAAAGAGATAACAAACGTCGTAACAAAAACAAAGAAATTAAAATGTATCAAGAAGAAGAACGTAGTGTAAAAAGTGTATCAAAAGAAAGACTAAATCGGAGTAGAAGTCGGAGCGTAGACGGCAAAAGAGGAATAGAGAACTTACATAATTACAACAAAAACAAAAAATATAGAATTGAAGAATTAAAAAAAGAAATTGATAAGGAAAATGGTATTACCTTCAAACCTAAAATCAATACATCTTCATCAACTAGATACAGAAGTAATACAAGAGGTAATAGCAGAATTGAAGAAGGTAAAAATAATATAAATGAGGAACAACATAGCCTTATTGAAGGTAATAGTATAATAAGAGATATTAAAAATCCTACAAAGTTTCCAAATACATTAGAAATAACTTCGAAACAGTCGAGTAACTTTACGATTAAGCCAAATCAAAAATTATTGAGTGAGCCTAAAGAGAATAACTTTAATAATAACTATAATAGTAGTTACAATAACAATAATTACAATAATAATGAAATTAACAATAAAAACAATGTCAATAATAACAATAATATAAATGAATATAGTCCAACAAGCGAGGTAATAACAAAAATTCAACAGGAAAATGATGCGACAATTAAAACTTTCGAAGCTAAAATATTGTAATTATATTTATTAACAGCATACATATAATTCTTTGAATTTTACTTTTTTACTTATTTTAAAATAGAAATAATTCTGAAAGAAAGGAGAATGAAAATAATACCTTAAAAGATACTACATCAAAAGATCCAAAAAATACAGCTAAATTTAAAAGTTCATATATGAGAAATATACTTGAAAAACATTCGTCCTATAGTGATTCAATAAACAATTAAAAAAAGATAAATAGGTTAAATAAGATAAATAAGCTAAATAAGATAAATAATGCACATATTAGTTTTTATTTATATCAAATTAAATGTAAATAAACTTGTTATAAAATCATTAATCTATACTGATTTAAAAATACATTTATAAATTGAAAAATATAAAACAATAATAAATACAATAAAAAAATAAAATGTTAATTGCTTAAATGCTTAAATTTTAGTTAACTAAAAGAATTCCTTTGAATTTATCTGTGTCTTCTGTGACCAGTGACAGCTTTTGAAACCCATTTAGTAAAGTCAGTCCATGATTCAGAGATTTCGCATCCCATATTTTTTAAGGCATTTTTTGTTGCATCAGAGCTTCCTCCAGTGTGAGTTTTAAGCCAGTTTGTGGCTGATCCCATAGCAGATTGAACTTTGCATTTTATGTGGTCTCTAATTCCTGATAAAAGTTTTGAGCTTCTGTGGGCTTTTCTAGCTTTGTGTTTTCTGGTAAAAACAGCTGAGATAAGGCAGATGGCAATTAAGCATAAAATAATGTTGAACTTCATTTATTTAATATTATAAAATACAATTAAAATTTTATTTAAAATGAAATATAATTTATATACGAAATTAAATTATAAAGTATATAGTTTATATTGTTTATATAAATTAATAATTGTATATAAATTAGTTAAGTTAATATCAAGAATTAAAAATTTAAATATTTATCTATGCCTTCTGGCTTTTGGCATTTTACTTTATTTATTAGCTTTTCAATCCAATAGCTAAATTGAGACCAGTTTTACTAGCCCATTTCAGTAATTTTAGGTTCTTGTCCGTATAATTTAGAAAAACTGTATTTGAGATACACCTTCGTTGGTTTTATCTGTGCCTATTATATGGTCTTTCATACTTTTAGTTAGTTACCACTTATGAGTCTTTTTGTAAGAGTAAATAATTAAAAGAAATAGTATTAATGCAAATATTAGAGATTAGCTTCATTATAATAGGAAAATTTATTTACTTTAAATATCTAAATATCGTTCGTCCCATCCCATCAATATTAATTTATTGAAAAAACTCTTCACAGAAAACTTCACAAATCATGGATAGTTATTTAATAAATGTGATTTTCAAGTTTTTATATTCATATTTGATCTAAAATGAAACTAAATATGATATTATTTATAAAAGGCAAACATTTTTCTTCTTTAATTATATTATTTTAATTTATTTTATTAATTAAAACCAATTAATGCTAGTCTCAAGGATGTTCAAGAGCTCTCTTAAATTTAGCTTTTCTACAATAACTTCAAAAACAAATATATACTACAAAATCACAGGAATGAAAAACATGCACGATAAAAATAAAAGCCAAGGAGAAAAAATTTCAATGATGTTCAGTTTATCGGATAATGAAAGTAACGTGAGTCATTTATGTGAAACTCTTAATGTTTTTAGGAGAAATAATATGAATATTTCTTATATTAATAGTAAACCTAGTATTTGTACTTATAATGTATCCAAACGTATCAATTATTTCATTGATATTGATAAACCTAAAAATGAAGGTGACTTATTATCCTCGGTTAATGAGCTTAAAAATCGTGTTGAAAATTTGGAGTTAATTGGTCCCGAAGAGATTCCCTGGTTTCCCAAATCCTTGGATGATATTAATTTAATAGGAAAAAAAATTATTGGAGCTGAAGAATTAGGTATAGATTCTGAGAATCCAGAAGTAAATGATCAAGCATATCTATATAGAAGGAATCAAATTTCAGAAATATTTAAAGATGTTCAAATTAAGCAGCAATACCCTCATGTTAAGTATAATAAAGAAGAAAATGAACTATGGAATAAATTATTGGATAAATTAAGACCATTACATAAGCAATATGCATGTCAGGAATTTAATGAAAATTTTAATCAATTTATAAGTAATCTTTGCTCTAGAGGAAAAGAAATTCCGCAAATGTATGAAATTAATGATTATTTATCTAAAAGTACTGGGGTAATTTATAGACAGACTGATGGCTTACTATCCCAAAGAGAGTATTTAAACTCCTTAGCTTTCAAAGTATTTAGCTCAACTGCTTTTGTTCGGCATTATTCTAGTCTTTTTTTCTCTACCGAACCTGATGTACTCCACGATTACATAGGTCATGCTGTTTTGTTCACAAATAAAGATTTTTGTGATTTTAATCAAGAAATTGGTCTATCCAGTTTAGGTGCATCAGACGACGATATCAAAAAATTAGGAACTATTTATTGGTATACTATAGAAGTTGGACTTTGTTTAGAAAAAGGCAAAAGAAAATTATATGGTGGTGCGTTATTAACTTCACCTTTAGAATTAGAATGGGCTATGTCGGACAAACCAAATATACGTAATTTTGATCTAAATATTATTCCATCATTTCCAACTAAATATATTGATTTGCAAGAGAATTACTTTATTGCACCTAGTTTTAAGGAAATGAAAAAGGAAGTAAGAAAGTACGCCGACACTTTTAAGAGATCATTCAATGTAAGCTATAATATTGATACTAAAACAGTTGTAATTGACAGAAAAGTAAACATAAAAAAGTTGAATTCATCTTGAATGCTGTCTAAATGAAATATTTTAAATTTAAGTTTAAGTAATTTTTTAAGAATTTTTTAAATTAATATTTATTTTAATATGTTCTTTATATGTATATAGTTTTTATATATTATTTTATTTAGTTTGTTATATTATTATATAATTCAATATTTGCTTACTTTGATATTTTATTAAAAACTTAGAATTTTCTATAATAAAGATATATATGATTTTAACATGTTTTTTTTTAATAATGTTAAGTCTTCAAGTTATTCATATCTACAATTACTTATGATTAACTTGTTCTTTTATATTTGTTAATCTTAAAAATGAGCAAAAATAAATAAACTTATTATTATTTGATTTTACTTTATTTTAAGTTAAAATATCCTATTCAACACAATTATTTACTACAAAATATCAGAACTTAACTGTTGAATTTATAGTAAATATTAATATGATTACAAAATATTAAATATAATATATAAAAGTATTAAGAAATATTTATGAGTAAAGTTAATTTTAAACTAAAGATAAATTTTTTAAATATTTTAAACAAATTAAGTATTCTTATCTATGTCTTCTATGTCTTCTGCTTGATGATTTTATCTTATTGGCTGTTTTTTTAATCCACTCTTTAAATTGGCTCCATTTATTACTAGCCCAGCTCATTAAAGCACTAAATCCCATTTTTGCTTCACAGCCTAAAAACTTTAAATGGACTTCTACGTCTCTTTGGAAAGAACTTGGGGGTTCTTGTCCAACAAATCTAGAAAAATTATCTTGAAGCCAGTTTGTGGCAATGTTTACATTTGCTTTATTTTCACATGAAAGAACATCTTTAGCTCTAGTTTTATGACTTTTTTTGTGTTTATGTGTTCTTCTTGAAAAAACTGCTGATAAAAGGCATATTCCAATTAAAAATAACATTATGTGATTGAACTTCATTTTATTAAATTATATCATTTTAATAATAATTAATATATACATATTACTTCAAAATATTCAAAAAACAAACTATAATGAATATAATTTATTAAAAATTCTTATACGTATGTCATTCAAAATATGATTACTTTCTAATTTTGGTAATCAATATGAATTATTACATTAACGTCATTATAAAATAATATTAATTTTAATGTCATTTTAAATAGCAATTTTATATTTATTAAATAACAATTTTTCTAGATTATTTATTATACCTTTAATAATATTATTAATTGTAAATTTATTTATTTAAATGCAAGGAGAAAATATTAATATCACAGAAGACGGAAAAGTCTACAAAAAGTTACTTACTAAAGGACAAGAGGATAGTCGTCCAACAAAAGGACAAGAAGTCGAAGGTAACATAACAATAAACCATAAGTCATAATAATAAAACATTATAAAGATTGAATTACAATATTTATAAAATTAGTTCATTATGTTGGAACCTTAACTACTGGAGATGAATTCGATTCTTCTAGAACAAGAAACGAAACTTTTAAATTCGTACTTGGAGGAGGTCAAGTAATCAAAGGTTGGGATTTAGGAGTTGCAACAATGAATAAAGGAGAAAAATCAGTTTTTAGTATTTCCCACGAGTATGCCTATGGAGAAAGAGGTCAAGGGAAAATCCCAGCTAATGCTACTTTGATATTCGAAATTGAGCTGATTGACTATTATGATAAGGTTAAGTCTAAATGGGAAATGGATCTTCCAGAAAAGTTACATTTCTCAACCAAGTTAAAAGATGAAGGAGTAAATCTGTTTAAAGCACAAAAATATGAAGAAGCTAAAAAGAAGTTTGAAGAAGGTTTGAGCTATTTTGATAAATTACCTGAGAGAGATCAAACTGATCAAGTAAAAGAAAAACAACTTTCTTTACTATTAAACTTATCAAATTGTCATAATAATTTAAAAGAGTATCAGAATACAATAAAAAGAGTTGGAGAAGCCTTAAAAATTAAAGATACAGCAAAATGTTATTATTATAGAGGAAATGCTCATTTAAGTTTAGAATCATTTGACCTTGCTGAGAGTGACTTTAATAAACTTAAAGAATTATTACCAGGAGACCCAACAGCTGATAACTGTCTTGCTCAATTAAAGAACAAAAGAATTCAAATTGAACACAAAGAAAAGAGTCTATATAAAAACTTTATGAAACATTCTTTATATGACGATAAAGAATTACCAAAACCATCAAAAAGTGAAGGAAAACCAATTCCAAAAGACATCGACCCTTCTAATCCAAAGGTTTATTTTGAAATTTCTGTAGGAGGAAAAGAGTCCAAAAGAGTCGAATTTGAACTATTTAAGAACATTGTTCCTAAAACAGCTGAAAACTTTAGACAGCTATGTGTCGGAGGAGTCCCCGAAACACAAGGAAAATATTACAAAGGTAGTATCTTCCATAGAGTTATTAAAGATTTTATGATACAAGGAGGAGATTTCCAAAATTCAAATGGAACAGGTGGAAGCTCAATTTATGGAACTAAATTCGAAGATGAAAATTTCGAATATAAACATACACAACCAGGCTTACTTTCAATGGCTAATTCAGGTGTTAATACTAATGGAAGTCAATTCTTTGTAACTCTTAAAGACACTCCTTGGTTAGACGGAAAACATGTTGTTTTTGGAAGAGTCATAAAATGGTTTGAGGTGATGAAGGAAATCGAAGGTGTAAGTACTGATGGACAGGATAAACCTAAAGAAGAAGTAAAGATTGTTGATTGCGGAGAGATAACTGTTTAAGTGGATAATTTGAAAATAATTCATTATTTGTTAATTTCTAGTTAGTATTAATAGAATTAAATAAACTATTATTATTCAATATAATTCAATAATATTAACTTTAATTTTACAAACTTATATTATTATCAAATATTTAAAATAAATTAAATTTAATATAAAATTATAATAGAAATTATAAAATTTTGTTTATCATTTATCATATTTATCTTATTTAAGAACATATTATCTTCTATCATTTTTACCAATTCCTCTAGTTCCAGAATTAAGATGCTTTGGTAGTTTACAAGGTATACTTCTATCAGCTTCGTTAACTCTTGCTTTTTGACTCCATTTCTTTTGTATTTTTCTTTTCATTCTTTCAGTTATTTCTTTATTATGTTCCTCATTCTTTAATTTCATTTTTTCCATCTTTCTTAGTTTTGCTTTTTGAATATTAGACATTCTGTCTGTATCACCTTCGTCGATATCCATCATATCTTCGTCATCGTATTCTTCTTCTTGGTCTTCCTCGTGTTGTTTTTTAATTTCTTCTTCTTTTCTTATCATTTCCATTGATTTCATTGTTTTTTTCTTTTCGTCTCTATCTCTTTTCTTTTGAGTTCCTAAGAATTTCATATTCTCTACGACTTCTGCTTTATCTTTTCTTATATCGACCATCATTCTTTCGGTTTCTGTTAAATCTCTAACTCTTCTAGGTAATTGAGAACGGGTAACAAGCTCATGTCTTTTTCTGATTAACTTTTTGTTATCCATAACTTCTTTATGTAATTCAATAAGGTCTTCAGAGAGTTCATCAGAATCTTCGTCTTCTTCGTCATCGTCTTCATCTAGTTCCATTTGGTTTCCTTTGCTTTCCATATTTTTTAAGATTTCTTCTTCTTCCTCTTCTAATCTTTCTAATTTTTCTTTAATATCAGGGTCAACAAAGTCAAATATATTCTTTCCGTCCATAAATTCGGGTAGGATATCATCTTTCCATTCTGGTTTAGCCAATTGGAAGTGAGTTCTGTCTGGAACATAATAAACTCCTTCTCCTCCATTTTGCTCAATCATTTCTTTTACTCTATTCTTTACTATTTTCTTTTCTAATTGTCCTTCAGGGAGAGGGTTAGTTTTTCTTTCTTCTAATACTTCTTGAGGGATTTGTACAGGTCTTCTTTTGTTATCTCTTAGAATAGGTTGAGCAATGTATATTCTACTATTAATATTCTCAATAACTTTTTCTGTGTTTCCTTTTGTTTTGTTATTTAATCTGTATTCTAATAGAATATCACATGATTTAGATTTAACGTCTACTACTCCTTCACCTGTTTTATTACTCATTTTTATTAAAAAGGTGTTGTTTTCTTTTGCCATAGCCTCGATCATGTCTCTTTCTTTTTTATTTAAGTCTTCATATTTTTGTTGATCGATTTTATTTATAATTAAGACTAATGGTTTGTTCTTAAATAAAGGCTTAATAGATGCAAAAAGCTTAAGTTGGTCTTCAATTGAATATCCTAATTTTTATAAAAGAATTATACCACAAACTTCACTTATATCAATAAAATAAAGTATTGATGCCTCTAAGTGAGCTAAGGCTGTAATAGCTGTCATTTCAATGTTATTTCTTTCTTCTAAAGGTCTATCTAAAATTCCTGGTGTATCTATTACTTGCCATCTAATGAATTTATAATCAGTATGCCCTGCAAATAAACTTTGAGTGGTAAATGGATATGGTTGAACCTAAGAAAATTATTAAAATATTTATAAATAATTTATCTTACCTCAACATTAGCATTAGTAATATTATTCATAAAAGATGACTTTCCTACGTTTGGATATCCTGTAAGAATTAGTGTTCTTGCATTAGGGTCAATACTTGGGAGCCTACCGAGATGCTTTCTTACTTCTTCTAAGTATATTAAACTTGAGTTTAACTTCTTAAGTGTTGTAGCCATTCTACCTAAAGCAGCTACTTTTAATTGTTTACACCTATATAATGAATCAGCATATTTCATGAGTTTTACATAGTCGTTAGCAATTTTCTCACATAAGTTTTTAGCAGTATGGAGGTAACCTAAGGCCATTTTGTAATGGTCTCTATCGTATAAAATATTGATTAAATCTCCGTAAAATGGATGGATATCGTCTAGCTTAGGGAAGTTACCTATTATATCATCAATTTTCTCTTCGATGGATTGATTGGTAAACTTAACTTTTCTCATGTAAAACTTTCTTATTCTGGTAATTTTAAATCCTGGATGAATAACTGTTGGAGTTTTTCTTTGTGTTTTAGAAAGAATAACATTTATAAGTTCTGATGCGTTGTGAACAATGGGAATTGATTTGAAATTATATTGAATATTGGTTTGCATTTTTTAAAATGATATTAAATTTTAATATATTCTTATTTATATTTTTTAATGTATTTAATGTGTATTTAATATATTTAATTTGTATTTTATTTAATGAATAATATACAAGAAATTTTTATGAATACTTAACACTTATTTATTACCGAAAAAGAAATGAGTTATTAGTAATTTATTACCAAAATGACTATATTAATATAACACTTTATAATAATTTACTAACACATTCTTAACATTTATTAATTAATAAAGTAAATAACTAAACATTCGACTCTTTTTTTCTAATTCATCGTTGATAATTTCATTTCCGTATAATTCCAATTTTTTAATGTTCGGCATAAAGTTATTACTCTTTACAATAAAGTCAAGTCCTTTATCAGTAATTTTATTCGATTCTAGATTTATATTACGAAGTTCTTTAAGAAAAGTAGTTGTGAATAGTACCTTAACTCCAAAATCACTTATTTTATTGCTCTCTAAATTAATTGTTTCAAGTTTAGATAAAAATGTTGATCTACCTAAGTATTGTAAACCATCATCTCCAATTTCATTTCCATACAAATCTAGTTCAATTAAATTTTCTAAAAAGGTACAGTTGGTAAAATGCTTCATTCCTTCATCTCTTATGTTGTTATGACTTAATATCAAATTTGTAACTGAAGATAAAAACTTGCATTCAGATAAATATTTTATTCCTTGAGCTCCAATTTGATTGCAAAATAAGTTAAGCTTCTTTATTTTTAAGAAGTCACAGTTGTTAAAGAACTTCATTCCTAATATTTTTATTTGGTTGTTTTCTAAATTCAGATTTTCTAAGTTTTTAAAGAAAGCACATTTAGATAAGTAACTTATCGAATCAGCTTCAATAGAATTCCCCATTAAATTTAAATCCTTTAAATTTGATAAAAAATCACAATCAACAAAGAATCTTATACCTGGATTACTAATTTTACATTCATGTAAATCAAGAGTTATCAACTTCTTTAAATATTTACATCTAGACAAACTAATAATCCCTTCATTGCTTATTTTATTATTGTTTAAATCTAAATAAGTTAACTCTGTAAAAAATGTGCATTTTTCAAAGTGTTGCATTCCTTCCTTTTTTATTCTATTTTGTGCTATATTTAATTTTTCAATTGTTGATAGTCTTTCTTTACCATATAAAGCTAGATATTTCAATCCATCACTTCCTATAGCATTTCTGTACAAGTTTAATACTTTTAACTTTTTAAATGAGGAATTTTGAATAAAAACCTTAAATGGCTTACTACTGATATTATTTTGGTTCAAATCCAGCTGAGTAATATTTGAGAATATTTTACACTTGCATAAGAGTTTTATTCCTTCTATATCTATATTAATTCTACTTAGATTAAGAACATTTAGTTTCAGATCATAAGTTAAGTCTGATAAATATTGAAGTGATTCATTGTTTATGACATTAAAATCTAAATTTAATACGTCTAAGTGTGGAAAGTAATTATTGCCAAATAAAACTTTAATTCCTTCTTCACTTATATTATTATACGTCAAGTCTAATTTTTTTACGTTGACTGGCTTTAACATTTTTGATTCTATTAGAAGAGTTAAGAACTCATCGCCTAAATTTCTTTTGGAGAAATTGAGAGAAACAGGTTGTTTTTTGAACCAGTCCTAAAAGAAAATAATAAAAAATTTTAATTATAAGTTATTATATTGTGTATTTTAACTATGTTTTATACCTTTTCACTTTTAATTTCTTCGTCAGTTTCTTTGATCATACAATCTCTAATTATCTTATCATACTTCTTAATTCTTTCATACTTTAGTAAATATTTTTCATAATTGACTGATTCTGGAATTATATTCTTGATTTTGTTTAGAAAATATATATCTAATATAAATTATTAATATTTACTCTCTTTATTGTCGAATAACTTTGAAATATCTAATTTTTTTGAATAAAAGACAAGTCTATCTTTCAATAATGATGTTAAAATTGTTATTATATCTTCGATACTTATTCTATTTTTTGGATTCTTTTCAGTACAATCCTTAATTAAAATTAATAAATTTGAGTCTTTAATTCGATCAGGAATAGGAAATCCTCTCCCTTCCATATGGTTAATTAATATTTTGTAAGGAGTCTTTCTTAATTCTTCACCATAAGGGAATTCACATCCAAATATCTCACTAACGATTAAGCCGAACGACCATATATCAAATGCTTTAGAGATGTTTCTCTTTACATTAAAATCTGTTTTGCACATGTCATCTTCATTAATATCTGTATCACAGATATTTTCAGGAGGTTCATAATATATAGTTCCTTTTTCAACTGTTAATACATTAGAACACTCTTTACTAAGTTGCTTAGAAATTCCAAAATCAATTAGCTTTAAGTCGAAATTTTCTGATATTAATATATTTTCTGGTTTGAGATCTCTATGTATAAGGTTTTTTCTATGGAGGAATTGAACTGCCTTGGCCAACTCAGTTAACATTAATAAGTAATATAGTTCATTTTTAGGTTCTTGAATCATATCAAAAGTTAGTTTGCTTATCTTTTGCCGTAAATTTTCTCCTTTAATCATTTCTAAAAGGAAAGATGCTTTATGATTGTTTTCTTTATCTAAGTTTGAATCGAAGTCTTCTAGTATTCCCATAATTGTTGGGGATCGAATACTTCTATAGCAATGAGTTGTTATAACCTCATCAAGAAATTCCTTTTCTCTCATGTCAATCATTTCCTTTTTGACAATACATTGTGATAGATATTTACCCCTTGTGATTGTGCCAAAACCTCCAGTTGCTAGCACTCTACCTTCCATTATAATATTTTCCTTTGGGAATGTAGGAAATACTACTTTCTTGCTTAGTTTTGCAAGTAAAGGAGCTAAAATTGAGTTGTTAATTTTTTAACA
>Ga0100378_1004384_pt1 | contig 13148 bp, 14 predicted proteins | sample CryGeymeta201502_FD_81535 | JGI IMG/M metagenome (GOLD analysis project Ga0100378, IMG submission 81535) | Groundwater microbial communities from Crystal Geyser aquifers in Utah, USA - Crystal Geyser metaG 2015-02 | ecosystem: Environmental > Aquatic > Deep subsurface > Groundwater | place: USA...
ATTCCTAAATCCACTGCTTTATCAATTATTTTATGATGTTTGTTTCGTGGATTAATAATATTTAATCCATCAAGCATGGAATATTCTGTATGAAGATGTAAATGAACAAATTTGCTTTTAGTTTTTGTTGGTAGTTGTTTTTCTTCGCCCATATCTAGTAGCTATATTATCACAAACTAGCAGTGCTAGGATTGTGAAATTAAATTTTTAGTTATATTTTTCCAGTTAATTTTTTGTATCCAATTTTTTGTCATCTTTGAATATGTATTTTTATTATTTATTAATTCTTCTTTTGCATCAGTTGATATTATTTCGCCATCCCAGTGAGCAACGAAAAATCTTACAAATTCAGTTTATTTTTCATAAGAAAAAATATTTTATGCGCACTCAATAAATGATTTCGCCTTAAAGCCTAATTCATCATGAACACCTTTGGATTAATGAATTGCCTGAAAGCACATGTTCTCCCATTGATCAACACAATACAGAGTCAAATAAGCTATAGTGTACAACTCCATGTATTAGAGTTGGATCTTGATGACATTTTTTGCTGCTCTAGTACCAATAACCCGATCATCTTTACTGACAATGTTAAAAGTTTTCATTTATTTTTCAAGTTCATGCATTATTAGTTTAGATAGATCTTTAGTATCAATCTTCTTTCCTAATACTCTAAGAGTTTGACCCATAAAGAATCCAACAACCTGTTTTTGACCTGCTTTAAACTTTTCTACAGCATTAGGATTTTCATCTTTAACTGTGTTTATAGCTGCAATGATATCAGATTGATCAACCTCATCTTTGGCAAACATTTTATTATATTTAGCAATTAATTGTTTATCATCAGCAACGAATTGAATTTTTTTATTCGCTAATAAGTTGGCAAGTTTATTTGCTTCTTTTACCTGCTTGAAAGCAGATTCCAAAATATTTGCCTTTTCAACTGAATCAAATATTAGATTCGAGTATCTCTTTTCGACTCCAAATTCTTTTTCCCATCTATTAATCTTATCATCAGCTAATTCAGGTAGATCTTTTCTTATTTCATCAATTTGTTTTTTTGTGAATTGAATTGGTGGTAAATCTGGATCTGGAAAGTATCTGTAATCTTCAGCATCTTCTTTAGTTCTTTGAGAGAAGGTAATAGATTTATTTGAATCCCAACCACGTGTTTCTTGGATTGGAGTTTTACCCTCATCTAAAATTTCTGCTTGCCTATCCATTTCAAAGGCAATTGCTTGTTCAGCAAACCTAAAGGAATTGATATTTTTAACTTCAACTTTGAAGTTTGGTAATTCATTTGCATTATTTTTTGCTAAAGAAATATTAGCTTCAAGTCTCATCCCACCTTGGTCCATGTCACAGTCAGCAACTTCAAGATAACGAAGTAAATCACGAATCTTTTTAGCATATTCTTTTGCTTGCTCAGGAGATTTAATATCTGGCTCACTAACAATTTCCATTAATGGAACACTACTTCTATTGAAGTCAATCAAACTGACTTTTTTGCCATCAACTACTTTGTGTTGGAGTTTTCCAGTATCTTCTTCTAAGTGAATACGTGTGATTTTGACTGGCCCATATGAAGTTTCAACAACACCTTCATAGCAGAAAGGTAAATCATATTGACTTATCTGGTACGATTTTGGAAGATCTGGGTAGAAGTAGTTCTTTCGATCAAACTTAGAAAATAGATTAATTTTACAGCCCAAAGCTAACCCAACTTTGATTGTCCATTCAATTGCTTTTTTGTTAGCAACTGGTAGGCCACCAGGCATACCTAAGCAAGTTGGACAAGTATAGATGTTTGGTTTATCTGCACCAAATGGATCGTTTTTGCATGAACAAAACATTTTTGATTTTGTTTTAAGTTCAGCGTGAATTTCCATTCCACAAACTAATTTATATGTATTTTTATCTGTTGTAATAGTTTCCATGTTATTCTCCTGCCTTTTGTTTATTTCTCCAGGTATTCCAATTTGTTGCTTTTTCATATGCGTCAGCAACTTGAATTACAAGGTCTTCTCTCCACATCGGTGCAATGATATTCATGCCATAAAAGAGATTTGTCTTTTCATCTCTATAACAAGGAATAGAAATACCTGGAAGCCCACTTAGTGAACTTGCTTCTAAGAGTAGGTCTTCTAACTCACCAAACATTGCTGCTCCTTCAGTCACACCAACTTTTTTTGCAAATCCAGGTGATGTTGGAGCTACTAATACATCATATGTTTTAAATAATTCTTGATAGTTTTTAATGTAAAGTGTTCTAACTTTTTGAGCTGTGTTGTAGTATTGATCAGCATATCCTTTTGAGAGTGTATAAACACCAAGCATAATTCTTCTTTTTGCTTCATCGCCAAAGTGTGAACGATCATTTCCATAGCGAATACCATCAAATCTACCTAAGTTACTTGAAACTTCACCACGTTGCACAATAGTATAGATACTAATTCCATGTTTTGGATCCATGGCATCTACAACTTCTACAGTTGCTCCAAGCTCTTCAAAAACTTTCATTTCTTTTTCAAAAATTTTAGTTATTTCTTCTAAACCTTTAATATCTTTATAGATATAGCCAATTTTTAATCCTTTTACACCTTTATCAATTGATTTGGTAAAATCAGGAACTTCTTGAGTTGAAGTTGTTCCATCATATTTATCATGACCAGCAATTTGATTTAATAAAATAGCTGCATCTTCGACTGTTTTGGTGATAGGTCCTGGAGAGTCAGTTGATGAGGCCATAGCAACAACTCCGTAACGACTACATCGTCCATAAGTAGGTTTGAGCCCAACTACACCACACCATGCTGAAGGTTGTCTAATAGAACCTGCAGTCTCAGTTCCAAGAGCAGCAATACACATATCAGCTGCAACTGCTGCTGCACTTCCACCTGAAGATCCACCAGGAAGGTGATCAGTGTTACGTGGATTAAGTGAACGGCCGTATTGTGAAGTTTCAGTACTGGATCCATGTGCCCATGCATCCATGTTAGTTTTGGCATGAATTACTCCACCAGCATTCTTTAGATTTTTTATTACTGTTGAATCATATTGTGGAATAAAATGATCTAAGACTGTTGATGATGCTGTAGTTCTAAGTCCTTTTGTGCAAAAGTTATCTTTTACAGCAATTGGAACTCCATATAATGGAGTATCTAATAATTCTTCAGATTTCTTTTGAGCATTTTTATCAATAGTTAAATAGATGTTCAATTTCTTATTTTGTGTATCTATGCAATTGTTTAAGTCTTTGTATAACTGCTTGTGTGTAAGTTCTTTTGCTTTTAGCTTATCGATTGTCTGTTTTAGTGTAAGTGTGTTATTCATATTATTTTTCTTCAATGATTCTTGGTACAACAAAAAATCCCTTGTGGGTTTTAGGGGCATTAGCCAAAGCTTGTTCTTGGGTGAACATGTTGTGTTGATCAACTTTATCTTCTCTTAATACATTTTTAAAACCAGTAACTTGATGTGTTGGTTCAACATTTGTAATATCAACAGATTGTAACTCTTCAATTGTATTTAATGTTTCTTCAAAAGCATCTCTTAAACTTTGTTGTTCTTTTTCTGATACTGGAATGTTGCTTAAGTTAGCAACATGTTTAATGGTTTGTTTTGTTATTTTAGCTTTGTTTGACATAGCTGTATTGTACCTAACTTTTAATATTTTTGTTACCTGTTTCTCTAGTGAAACAAAAAAGCGAGCTTTTGGCTCGCATTTAAAAACTATCTTACGTGCCAAAAATTACAACATGTTTTGTTGTTGATTATTAGCTTGTAAGAAAGTAATTAATTTCATAAATCTAAAATGTATCATATCATAAATCTTAATGGTTGCACATATATCATTCTATTATATAATATGGGACTCCCATTTGGGGGAAGTACTTTAAAAACTATTTTTAAAGAGTCATCTTTTTATAAGGATGGATTTGAGTTGTTATCATACTGGTTCTAAATGCAGAGCTATTTTGAAAGCAATAATATCTATTTTCTTGTACAAAGATTATCTCTTTGAAAATTTAATAATGAAGGTTTGTTTTATAAATAAAAATTTAAATATAAATAATAAATCACAAGGGTGAAATAATGCAAACTTTAACAAATAATGCTCAAGAATCCGATTTAACAGGTGTAGTAAAGCGTATTCAAAATCAGGCCAGAAAGCCTGGTTTGATTTTTCTTTACAAAACCAGCCTAAAAGGATTTGGCAACAAGGTCGAACCACAAGGTCGAAAGAAAATAGTAACTGTTTCAAAAGGGGCTTCTGTGGGTTTGGGTGTGCCTATCCAAACAAATAATTGTGGTTATGAGGTTATTTTCAACGGAGCGAAATTTGTTCCTTCAGATGATCAGGATTATAGTTTTGATTTTCCTAAATCATCAACTCCTTTGAGGCTTACGCCTCACATTGTTGCTTATAAATCTGGTTTATTGATTGTTAAGTACAATGGAAAAGTAGTAGAAAAAATGAAGATTCGGGTAAACTAAATATTTAACCTTCATTATTTAATTTTTAGAGATAAGAAAAGCAGTGAGAAATCACTGCTTTTTTTGTAGCTATAAGCTTCTTAAAGCATTAATTCTCTCTTCAACTGGAGGATGAGTCATGAATAACTTAGAGAACATATGACCTTTTGTATTTTTTAGTGGGTTTGAGATGTATAAATGAGCTGTAGCATTATTTGCAGCTTCAAGCGGTTCTTTATCTAAAGCAATTTTTTCTAAAGCTTTAGCTAATCCCTCTGGGTTTTTTGTAATTGCTACTGCACTAGAGTCTGCTAAGAATTCTCTTCTTCTTGAAATGGCGAGTTGAATAATTTTAGCAATAACAGGAGATAGAAGAGCCATTAGAATACCCGCAATTAATAATATTGCTTGTAATTGTCCACCTTCTCTATCATTTCCTCTTTTTCTTCTAAAACTTGTTCTTAATATAAAGTCAGATAATAACGCAACAAATCCAACTAAAATAGTAACAATACTCATTAATCTAATGTCAAAGTTATCTATATGTGCAAGTTCATGAGCAATCACACCTTCTAGTTCTGAGCGATTTAGTTTTTGTAATAATCCTGTAGTACAACAAATAACCGCATGTTCAGGGTCTCTTCCCGTGGCAAAAGCATTTGTTGCTGAATCTTCAATTACATAGAGCTTTGGAACAGGTAATCTCTTTGAAGTGCTCAGGTTTTCAGCAATAGTATAGAAATCAAAGAATTCTTCTCTTTTAGCTTCTCTTGCACCTGAAATGCTTAAGATTATTTTGTCTGAATACCAATATGATCCAAAAGAAATAATGCCTGACACTATTAAGGCAATACCAACCATGCTAAGTGGATAATCAAACCCAATAGCCATTACATATGTAGCAAAGACTATGAATGCCACAAATAGAATCATGATAATGCTAGATTTTTGCTTGTTACTTGAGACAAGTTGATAATGAGTCATAAAATGATCTAAATTTGATTTATAAAAGATTAAAGATCAATCTTTACCTCTTTTGTTTCAGCACTGCTTACCTCAACATGACTTCCAGTCATGGCAGTAACTAATCCATTTTCTTCTTTAAAGCCAAACATTCCAGCGACAATGTTAGATGGGAATGTAACTAATTTTTCATTGTAGTTTTGTGAAAGATCAATAACAGCTCTTCTTGCATACATAAGTTTATCTGCCGTGTCTGTGAGTTCATTCATCATTTTAGTAACTGTAGCATCAGATTTCATTTCTGGATTATCTTCAACTGCAATTGAAATTTTTGGAACCATTGATTGAACTTTCTCAATTGCTGCTTCTATGTCTGTAGCATTTTGTGTTTCTTGTGCAGTTGCAATGGATTTTCTTGCATCAGTTAGCATTTTAAAGATTCCTGATTCTTGTTTCATCATGCCTTTTACTGATGCTTCAAGATTAGGAATTAATGATGCTTGACGTTTTAATTGATTGCCAATTTCTTGAATGCTAGCTTTAATTTGAGTCTTAAGTCTTTGCATAGAGTTATAAACTCCTACTGCATAACCTGCGAAAAGTACGCCAGCTACAACTAAAACTAAGATAATATTCATTGTCATATGTGTCTCCTTTATTATTTGTAGTTAATATACTACATAACTATTGGCAAAACTAGGTGTATTGATGTATAATTCCCTTTGTTCTCATAAATACTTATTTGAACAATTAAAATAATGTGGGCCCGTGGTGTAGCGGTTAACATGTCTCCCTGTCACGGAGAAGATCGACGGTTCGATTCCGTTCGGGCTCGCAATTTTTAGTCACTAAATTTAAATTCTTTTACTTGCTCAACAATATTCTTCTTAACTTCATCCCAACTAATCTGGATATGCATTTTAGGCATAGGTTGTGCGTTTGCATCATCAAAATATGTGAGCGATTTTAGAATGTGCATGTGATTGTAATCAGTTTTTGGATATTTTTCTTTTAATTGGTCAAATAAATGTGGTAATGTGAACTCTTTTAATAAGAAATAAATATCAATAAAATCTTTTTTACTTCCTCTTGCCCCAATTGTTTGAAGTTTTGTGCAGGCAATATCGATTTTCGAACTAATTTTTATACCATTCCAATTTGTGAGTGGTTGAATTAGTTGGTATGGGTAGTAAAGAAACTGTAGTTTAACATCATCAATAAAAGTGTTTAGTTTGCTTTGTGCTAATTCAAGATCAGTGAGTGTGCCAAAAGTTTCAAGTTCTTGTTGTAGTTTTTGTGGTTCGAATTCATTCTGAATAAAAAAATCTAAGTCTTCTGACTCTCTGTGACCCAGAAGTAATGAAAGAGCTGTTCCAGCAGTTAAGTAAAAATGATTAAGGAACGCTGGTTGTTTTTTTTTGAAGTTCATTTGCTAGATTTAAAGTATTCTTTGGAAGTGTGTTGGTAAAAAATTGTTGCATTATGAAAGATATATTTTCCAAAAATTTTTAGATTTTGGACTTAGTTTTAATTCTGGTAATTGTTTTAGAATATTCTGTTTATTTATTTTTGAAAATAGCCAGCCAATGCTGTCTTGATTACCCTTTTCAAGTAATGTTTGAGTAATATATTTTTGATGATATTCCCAAGAAAGTTGAGTGAGATCATCACCCCAAAAATACTTTGTTATGTTGGCAGGTAAGAGTGATTTCATGTAGGGATATTATACAATATTATACTGTTTTTATAAACCTCAAGGTAAAAAAATCAAAAGAATTATTTTTGTTTAAGACGATTTCATTTTTTTGTTTAAGTTCAGAATTTGAAGGCATAATTTTATATTATCAATAGTTATTTAGTTTGTTCAATCAATGATAGGTCAGTTATTTCAAAGCTGAAAGTATTAAAATTTCAAAAAAAATTATTGTTAATAATTTACCAACTTTTACTACCTCTACGTCTTTTTTTCTTTTTCGTTTTAGAACCAAACTTTCTATGAAGTTCTCTAATTTCATTCTTATACTGTATATTTAGCTGTTTTAGTTCTTTTTTTGTTGATTTTCTTACTATTTCTCTGTACAGTCCATTGGTGGTTCTATCATTATCTTCATCACTTAATCCAATTACTGATGCTCTACCTAAATGATTAACATGATGCTTGAATTCACAAATAAGGCAGTATGCTTTTAATTTATCTGGATTGTTATAATCTGAATTATGAGTATGATCCATGTGAGCTGCGATCAATCTTTCTTTTGGATGCCTACCACAACCCTCACATTTCCCAGAAGCTCTTTCTCTAACTAAACCTGAAGCAAATGAATTAGCTCCACCAAGTGCTATTTTAGATAAAATAGCTAACACTGCTAGAGATATAACTTTTCTTGAAATAGATTTATAATCTAGAATTTCTGGATTTTTGTTTATCATAATTAGAATCTTGGTATATTAATGATAATATTATTATACTCTAATATGTTTATAATAATATTGATAGTCCCATAACATTGACAATAACATTAATTAGTGATACAATCAGACCATATTTAATATAGAAAGTAGTCAAAACGCTTGACTTCAATTCTGTATCGAACTTAAAAAGTTCAAGCACATTATAAAACTAACTTCCTTGATATCATGGACAGTAGTTCTTAGTACATAAATATCTATGTATTTAGATTTACTGTTCATGACTCTTAATAAGGAGGCGGAAAATGTACATTATTGAAGTATATTTGTACTACTGTATCGAATGCCATATGTGGCATTTGATCTATGTCATCTATTAGGATGACAGTTTTATAAGCGCTTGATTACAAGGTCGTGTCTGAAAAGATGCGACCTTATTTTTTTATCTAATGGTATTTAATTCCAGGAGAAATTACTAATTCTTCTACACATTCGTCCATATGCATTGCCAGATTGCAAATCCTCAAGAGGTGCGAAGTTAAAATCAACTCCACTCTCACCCAGAGCATTTCTAATTTCATTTTCTAATTGAGATATTTTTTTTGGAGAAATATCTTTTGGTTCTGGTGTTAAAATATCGATATCGCTTGAGTTATATACTCTAGACAAACCATATTCTGCTTCAACTGCGCTATCTGCCATGTATACCTGATTTCTATTTGGCAACGGCAATCTATGTTTTTTATATATTAATTTAATTATTTGTTTAAATCTTTGTATGGCAATTTCAGGTGATACGCGTAATCTATCTGCACTATATCTATTGCTTCTTTGTTCAAGACTCATCATGATTTACCTAATTTCTTTGGGCAAGTATTAGTTTTTTTACTGATATATTTTTATAAAAAATATTTTTGGATTTTATCATTAATATATAAATAAATCTTGTGCTAAAATCAATAAAGTTTGTAGAAATTATGCCGAAGTAGCTCAGCTGGTAGAGCACTGGTATCGTAAACCAACGGTCGTGGGTTCGACTCCCACCTTCGGCTCATTATATTTTCTCTTGAAAAACTTGCAACTAAATTCAAATTTACTGTATACTAATAAATAATATGACCAGAATAAATCGCAGAAAAAGTAGACTAAATTCAACTGTTGGATCATCCAGCTATACTTCAACTCCTTCAAGAAGAGTTAGAAGAGAAAAAAAGAAAGTAATGTCTCAATCAATAATGATGATTGCTGTAGCATTTGTTTTGTTCTTTACTTTTATTTTTGTTATTATTCCAAACTTTTTTAATTTCATAACTAACTTTTTAGATTCCTCTACCCCATTTCAAGAGGTTGATGATATTGCACCGCAGATTCCAATTATTTCAGCTCCTATTAATGCAACAAATAGTGCGCAAATTAATATTTCAGGTTTTGGTGAACCTGAAAGCTCTGTTATTTTTGTAATTAATGGTTCAAAGCAAGACAAGATCACTATTAATGAAGATGGTTCATTTGAAGTACCAATTACCTTAGAGAGTGGTGAAAATAAGATAAGTGCATATAGTGTTGATGAAGCAGAAAATGAATCTTCAACAACTAAGGACTATATTACTATCTTTGATAATAAACCCCCAAGTATTGAGATTATTGATCCAGAAGATGGTGCTAGTTTTGAAACCAGAAGTAAACAATCAATTACGATTCAAGGTAAAACTGATGAGAATGAAATTGGCACGAAAGTATATATTAATGATAGGGTTGTTTTCCCTAAAGAAGATGGATCATTTAGCTATACATATAGATTAGATGAGGGTGAAAACTTACTTGAAGTTAAAGCTCAAGATAAAGCAGGAAATACAAATAAAATTGAAGTGATGTATAAGTTCAGTTTTTAGTTATTTTTATAGCTAGCAATTGCAGACAAAAGAATTAAGAAAATAAATGGTTGAATTAGTGAACTGTTAAATTGTGTGTGAACAAGTATTCCAATAAAACCTGCATAAATAAATATATTCTTTTGTTTTAATTTATGTCCCCACTTAATCAATAGAACAATAAATAAAAGTAGTCCAAATATCCCAGTTGATAGTAAAACATTAATAAAGATATTATCAGGAACTCTTGAATGACTAGGAATGATGATTTCAGTCTTTTTGTCAATATAATAGTTCAAGCTATTCTTTTGTGAGTATGGTCCATTTCCAAGTAATATAGTTTGAGGATTTAATATTTTAAGTTGTTGAGTTAATGAGTTGGCTCTAGCATTAATAGTAGATGTTCTTAGGAGGTTAACACCTTCTCCAAATGGTTTAGGTGCAATTATTACCATTATAATAAAGAGAAAGAGGCCAATTGAAAACTTTTTAATTATTTTTTTATCAATGCTAAATTGAGATAAAAATAAGATTGAAAAACTCACTATGGTTGCTAGATAGCTTGCTCTTGAAAAAGTTAAGATTATACCCCAAAGAAATGTCAGTAACATTATAAATTGAATCTTTTTGTTTTGAAGGTAAGTACTTGTTAATCCAATTAGTAAAGTTAGTAGAAAAATAACCCCGGTAAACCCAGGATCAAAGTAGGTACTAATCAATCTGGCATAGTGATCATCCCAACCAAGAATGGATAAAAATCTAGTATCTTTGATGTAAATAAATTGAATAAAGCCTAAAAATAAACTAAATAGTCCAATACAAAATATTTGAAACCTTAAATACTCAGCTTCAATTTTTTTATTCTTTACTAAAAATGAAATAGAGAAACCAAATAGTATATATGTTATTAGTCTAAGAAAGTAAATAACAGATGTAATATCTGAATTTTGAATAAGATTTATTAAGAGTGAAAGTGTTGCTAAACTAAAAAATAATTGAACTTTTTTTTCAGTTTTAAGATAATCTTTGATAAATAAAATGAATCTAAAAGGGTTTGTAAATAACAGCTGGGTAATCCAAAGACAAATAAAAACATCATGAATATATATTGCAATATTATATTGATTAAACTCAATACGTTGCAATTGACCCAAACTTATGAGGGCTACAAAAATCCAGAGTAATACTTTTCTAAACATTTTCATAATAGAATACTCTAACAAAAAAAGAATGTAAGCTCATAATTAAAGCATATACTAGTCCTCTATATCCATCTAAAAATCCAAGCTTAATAAAATAGTTTAGAAAGAATTTGGCGATTGGATATGTAACCATTTGAAAAACATTTTCTTGATGATTTGTCATATTATTCTTTGAATCCATTTTTGCATAAATGAATATTTTATTTAAAAATTCTTTTATTGAATCATGTGAGTAATGTAATATTGTGAAATCTGCTTCTCCAATTTTTCCTGAATAATCAACAACTTCATGAACATTTCTAATAAATTTACCTTGCTTAGTTTTGAATAATCGAATAATATTGATATTTCCAGGCTCACCATATTTTAGAGGTTTTCCTAGAAAGTAGTCTGTTCTTTTTATACTTACAATATCAAATAAATCTAAATCAATGATTTTAGATATTTCTTTTGTAGCATTGTTTGAGAGTTCTTCATCACTATCTAAGAATAAGACCCAATCTGTTTTAACAGTTTGAATTGCTTGGTTTTTTACTGTTGAGAAGTTTGTTAGTTTATCATCAGAATTAATTATTTTGAAATTATACTCTTTTTCTAATTTACTCCAATCATTTTCGCTTTTATTATCAATAATAATAACTTGGTGTGCAATTTGTGCAGACTTTAATGAATTAATGAAACGTTGGTCATTTCTATTAGTTAGGATAATAATTGTTAGGTCTTTGATATTCATTTTGTTTTACCTTTAAATAACAAAAATGCTTTGAAGAATAAATATGGTAAGGTAATTAATCTACTTAGGACTATGGCAATTCCAGCTCCTTGTAGACCATATTGTTTTGGTAATAGTAATAATAATGTTGTTAACATAATTACTGTTATTAGTAAATGAAAGTTAACAGTTGAATATTTTTTCTTTGCATAAAATAGTGCATAGAATATTATCGAAATACTTTGAATTATTCCAGCAATTACAAAAAGATATAAATGTGGAGTAATGCTTAACCATTGCTCTCCAAGTATTAGTGAAACAATAAACTTTGGAGCAATTATAAGAGGAATTGAAAAACCAACTGTAATTATTGAAGTTACAACAATTGATTTTATAAACGCATTTTTTAATCTATCTGCCTCAGTCACAATTTTTGTGAAAACAGGCAGAATACTGTGATTAGCAGATTTTGCAAAATCATAGTTTACTTTGTGTCCTAAGCTGTATGCATTGTGATAAAGCCCAAGTGAATATGTTCCAATGATTTTTCCAAGCAAGAAATCATCAATATTCTCATTTATATATGATAAGGCAGCTGAAATAGATAATCCTTTGGCATTTGAGAAGATGATTTTAGCTCTACTTGGAATGTAGTTGAATGTTGGTTTGTCTTTAAAGATAATAAAACTCAAAAAGACTTCAAATAAACCACTGATAATTAGAGCTAATATTAGTGCTAAGACAGACTTGATAGTTAATGCAATGATAACAGCAATACTTGCATCAAAAAGAATCACTACAAATCTAAATAGACTATCTTTAAAAAAATCGAGATTCTTATGGAATAAAACTATACTAGGATTAATAAAACCCTTAACAACAGGAACTAGAGCTGCAGTAGCTATTAAAACTCTTAGAGATGGTTCATTAAAAAACTCACTCATCCCTATACCCATTAAAACCATCACAATACCAATGATGAAACCTCTAATAATTGCAATTACCCATGCAGTATCTATGAAATACTTTATTGTTCTTTTCGATTGAATAATGGTTAGGTTAACTCCAGTTTCTGTTGTAGCTTCTGCAATACCTAGAGCAATTGCAATTAATGCAAATAAACCAAAGTCACTAGGAGTTAGAATACGAGCCAGAAAAAATGTTTTGACTAATATAATTACCATAGTCAAAAGTTTTAAAACTGTTTGCCAACTAAAACCAGCTATTGTGTTTTTCATGTAACCCATATGTGTATTATGCATGTTTAGGGCTTGAAACTCCAGTCATGAAATAGCATAATCTTGAGTATGAAAAAATTCTTGAAATCATTTAGTAGTTTATTTTTAGACATTGCGGAAACTTTAACCATTGGGGCCTCTTTCTTCTTAATTGTTTATCTGTTTTTTATGCAACCACATCAAGTAAATGGAAGATCAATGTTTCCAACTTTTAACTCAGGTGATTATCTATTAACTAATAAAGTTGTTTATAGAACCGGAGAACCAAAGCGTGGTG
>Ga0100378_1004390_pt1 | contig 13134 bp, 8 predicted proteins | sample CryGeymeta201502_FD_81535 | JGI IMG/M metagenome (GOLD analysis project Ga0100378, IMG submission 81535) | Groundwater microbial communities from Crystal Geyser aquifers in Utah, USA - Crystal Geyser metaG 2015-02 | ecosystem: Environmental > Aquatic > Deep subsurface > Groundwater | place: USA...
CCGATTTCTCCCGATGTGTTCCTGTTTCTGAGTGGGAGACGGGATGGGGCATTTCGGGTCATTCCGGTGACGTCGGATTCGGGTCTCCTTGTCTCACGTTCCCTTCGGCTGGCTCTGAAAAACGCCAGCACGCAAAACTTGAGAATTAAGACAGAAAAGGAGAACGCAAGATAGAAAACCAAATTGGCGGAAAACCGCAAGAAATGCAAGCGGGGGAGGTTCAAGAGCAAGTTATTTACTTACTTGCTTTGTATCCTCTTCTATTTTTGACTGCTGGCATTCGGAATTAACTTTAATTTAGGCTGAGTACCCAATAAGCATTTTTAGATTTTTATGGTAATAGGTAACGCAGTAATTTTTTGGAAAAAAAAAACAGCACTATCCTATAAAAGCACGATCCGATTCAGGTAGACTTGTTATTCAATTGTGGATTACTATTTTTTAATTCTCTTCCAACTCGGGCTCTGGCATCGGCGGGACAATAACATCTGATTCGCCTCTTTCCTGAACCAGAGACTCAAGGCCGGCAAGTTGGGATTCCAAGTGCCGCGAGTGTTCGTCGAGGCGCTCTCTCATACGAATCAAGTGCTCGACTTTCCCCCGTTTGCAATAGTCCTGAAGAAGACAAATACGTAAATGTGTAAGTAACTACCAAAACTCTAACAAACGAGAAAAACAAAAAAGACACATACCAGCATCGTTTCCATGTATTGTTCAGGAATTACGTTTACCCCAAAGCGACGGGAAATTTGCATACATTCTCTGGCACCTGGTTTTCGACGCGGTACCTTGCTACCTCCCTGTCCCTTTCCATCCCCCGTGCTAAGCGAGGATTCTGGAGCCGTGTTGGCGTTGGTCGAAGCATCGGCCCGGGCCGCTTGAGTTGGATTCGCTTGTGTTGGTTGAGAAGAGGGAGCTGCAGCGGGTGCAGCGGAAGTTTCTGATGAATTTGCTCGCGCTGGTTGAGAGGAGGGAGCTGCACTGTCGGTAGTTTCTGGTGGCTTTGTGTCGGCAGAACTTTTTGGCTCGATGTTATTTGCTGTTTGAGTCGCAGTAGATGCGAAAAGTGGTGGCTTAGACGGCAACTTTGCAGATTCTGGAGCATTATCTTTCGCCTCTGGAGCGTACGCTGTAGTAGTTGGTCCCAATGCTGGTTTCTTCTCTTTTTCCTCTGCTGGTCGAGGCGTCGTTTCTTCTTCTGTGTACGGTGCTGGCGTGGGTGCAGATGCACGCGACGGATCTAGAATTCCCACACGAGATGCTGCTGGTGCTGTGTTGGAAGATTGCGATGACGAAGATGAAGACGATGACGACGACGCAGGGGATTCGTTATGAGTTTCCAATTTGGTTGACGACGAGGGGTTGGCACTTTCAACCACAGGAGCGGGTCTCACCTCGTTTGTTATTGCCGGTTTCAAGTCGCCTCCCTCTAAATGAGCAGTATTCCCCATGGCAGCGTCCATCTGCATAGCTTCCGTGTGCATCGCGTCCAAGTTCAAAGCTGGATCCATTATTAAAGCGTCTAAATGAGACACATTCGCCGGGTCGCTTCACGACACGGGAATACTATCCAAGAACGACGGGTCGACGTCATGGTGATGCTGGTGTTGGGACTCTAATTGAGGTGCATAGGCAGGTAACGGCGCATAGGCAAGTGCCGGTGCAAAGACGGGAGGGGAGGGTTGCGTTGTAAACACATGATTAGTGGGCTGAATATCGTACACAGGAGCATACTGCGATGGTGCTGGTGCATATGAAGGGGCAAGTGGATCCGAAACGATATGTTGTCCCGGGACACCGTATGCATTTGAGGCGATTTCAGCGGCCACTTTGGTTGCAGCTGCAATTGGTCCAAAGGGCGGTGTTCGAGTCGCTGCAAGTTCATATGAACGCGACGTTTTGAGGTGTTGCTCGCCTTCGTCCCTTTCGTCGTGAAAAGAGGTACGCTTGACAGTTCGTCCACTTCTGCTCTTGATTTTTGATGGCGATGCCTTGGGCTTAGGAGCAGGCGTCACAGCAACTGTCCCCTCCTCCACCTTCACAGGTGCCACCTGGATGCGTGCGCTTGGCTCTATCTTATCGATCTTTCTTGGCGCCGGCGATTTGGATCTTCCCTTTTGGTTGGCATTTTTTGGAGGTCGTCCCGGTCCTCGCTTTGTTTGCTGTGGGTCAGGAGATGTCGACGACGACGACGAAGGCGCACGCTTTTTGACCTTGAACTTTGTTGCAGAGACATTCGGCTCAATCAGAGGGTTCTTTCTGGGTCTGCCACGCTTCCTGGGTGCAACGACGGGAGTCTCCTCTTCTGAAGACGACTCCGGTTCAGGAGAAGGTGAGGGCGATAGTGGAGTCTTAATCTTTGGAGGTCTCCCTCGTTTCTTCGCCGGTGGGTCTGCAGGCGGTTCGGGAAGAATGTGTTTCCTGGGTCTACCAGGTCCACGCTTTACCGGAGGTGATTCCGTTGGGTTCAATCTTGGTCTGCCAGGTCCACGCTTGACGGGTGCTTCGACTGACGCAGGTAACTTGGATTTCACTTTTGTTGCCGATGCGTTTACCTTGGGAGTCCCACTGCTGGGCACCGCCTTTGGAGAAACAGATTTCCGAATCGAGGTTCGAGACTTACTTTCTGATTTGGCGACACGATCGGCACGTTTCTGTGCAGCAACACAAGTTGGACAAAACCAGCTCGACGAGGTTGGAACGGACTTGAGAGGGGGGTCGAGACACGACAGGTGATACTCACTGTCACAATTGTCGCAGAGCAAAAGCTTGGACTTTGGAAGACGGAAAAGCGTTTCATTACATGAGTCATGTTTGTATTCACAACAAGGAAAAAAACAAAAAGCACAACGCAAACACAATGGTTACACAAATAAATGGTATAGACGAAACGTACTTGATCATGCTTTCCGAAACAAACCCGACAAGCACAAAAGCAACAGACAGGAATATTCTTGTCATCGTTGCAGAAGAGACACCATGGTTTCCCTGGCGATGATCCCTTTTTGGTAGCCTTTTTCGATTGCGGTGTCATCAGATTAACCACCTTCAGACCTCCATTTTTCCTGGAATCGTCATTGTTAACATCTTTGTCATTGTCTTCTCTCTTGACATTGGGAGCATGCAAACTGAGGTACTTCCATTCGTTGGCTCCGTCGGACTTCCAGTGGGAAGCAGGACCATCTTGTGGGTTGTAATAGTTTGCTTGCTTACGCTGCCGACGGACTCTACCTGTAGGGGTCTGTTCGACGTCGTGTTCTTCCTTGACGTCTGACTGTGCAGGTGTTTCTTCTCGATTGTTTTTGCGAGGTGTCTCTTCCTCTTTACCGTTGCTGCCATTATTAGTGACCGAAGAGGCAGCTGCTGTAGCGTTTGCTGCTTCTGAAGAAGTTCTTTCGGACTTGGATGCGCCATTGGTCATAGTAGTGGTGGCGGGTTGTTGGGCATCACCGGATGTCTCCCCGTGCAACAAGCCAGATGTATCCATTTCCTTTGCACCTTTCACATTCTTTTGTTTTTTCGGTACAGCATCCTGCTTGTTACCAATTGAAGTGGTGTTGGTGATGGTTGTATCAACGTCCACGTTTGCATCCTCTGTTGAAGACACCAATGGATTCACTAGCGCCTTGGGTGTTGCTTCCACTACAACTTGACTGCTCCTGGACATCTTCCCTGATGATTCTCCTTCTTCTTCCTTCGCGGCTGCTGCTACTGCTGCTGCTACTGCTTCTTCATGCTGTTGTGGCTTTATTGTTTCCCTGGTCGTCGATACAGATGGATCACATTCCTGAGTCGTTTCCTGGTTGTTCCCTCCGTTTGTAGCTACTACGACTTCTGCTGGTTGTTCTTGTTCCGACGATTGTTCTTCTTGTTCTTGTTCATTGGATTCTGATGGTGGCGATGAGACATTCGTTCGCTTCTTTCGTCGTGACAATTGCTTCTTCATCCGCGCCATTGCTCGTACAGCAACGGCAGCTTCCTTCCGCAGTTTCGAAGACTTTTGTCTAATGCCCTTTACACCCGACATGACACAGTACGCACAAATGTAATCATCGTCGGGAAGGTTCTTCAGTTTGGGTCGAACACAATCCAAATGAAAAACAAGATTGCACGTGCTGCACATGAGCAAGTCGCCCACGTTATCACAGACTTCACACAGGTCATTGTGTTGATTAATGAACTCTTGTGTATCCATGGTAACTACAGACGATTCAGCAGATGACGATGATGCTGCTGACGCGGACGCGGATGCTGATGAGTGTGAAGCAGCAGCAGCAGCAGCAGATGCATTGGAGTGATGGGAACTGTCCGAGTTGACTTCGGACGAAGGAAGACTCTTATCGATGTTGTCTGCTACGAGTTTGGGTTTCTTCGCAGGACGTGAACCTGCTTCTGCTGCGGTTGCGGTTGCTTCTTGCGGAAGTGGATGCTTGCGTGGTCGCCCTCGTTTGCGTTTTGGCGGAGCCAGTTGCTGGTCGTCTTGTTCTCCTGGCTCTTCCACTACTTCTGGTTCGGACTCCTCACTGCTAGCACTGCTGCTACGATTGTTGTTGTTGTTGTCTGCTTCTGAACCTTTTTCCTTCTCTTCTGTAATGGTCTCCAGGACATATTCGTAAAAAGCAATAGCATGCTCTGCGTTGCTCTTGCGTCCAGGTCCCGTCTTTTGCTTGTTAGCACTAGTAATATAAGGCGTGAAGAGGTGTTACGGAAAGCGAGCAAGATGGTAAACACTGGGTGAGCGCACGGTCTAAAGTAAATCTTCTCTTTCTTCCTACTCAGTTGCAACAAGACAACCGAATCACGATCAACTCGATGACGATGACGATGAGCAGCACTCGGAACTGTACAAAGTGCAAACTACAGACTACAAATAATACTCACTGCATGGTCCTCAAATTATCAAGCGTCTGTTGCAACATGGTCTCTCGATGAGCAGTAGATCCACCCAAACTCCTGAGCAAAGCCTCAGCCCGTTCATCCCAGGTTTCCGGACGTGGTGCTGAACACAAGTATCGACTCTTGGGCATAATGGTGTGGTGGTGATAGGTGATATTTGTTATATGCTGTTATATCGCTCTATCGTACAAAGGTCTGTAATACTTGTCGCTTGTTTGCGGGTACGGCACTAAATAATACTCGTAAGAGACAGAGTCAAAGATAGGTACTCTAGTAGGTGTTGTATGCTCAACTATAATTGACTATGATATGGGATGATAATGATATTATTACTTCGTATGATACATATACATATAAGATTGCCTTGTTGCTTGTGTCAGTAGTGTTTGTGAGTAGAGTGGGCGCCACACAATACAAAAAAGCACTCCCCCACCGGCTACTATCTTTCAAAATGGCGGCGGACCAAGAAAGATAGCGCTCGTATTAAAAAGCTGCAAAAGCAAAGCTCCTTTTTCGTGCCTTTGCCAGCATGCATGCCTCTCTCTCCCGCACCAGTAGCGTAGTACTACTAAGTAGTAGTACTACACGAGACGTATCAATGATTACAGTATTATTTTTTACTCGTAACCGCACAACAAGCAAGCGGGAAGGGGATTGGGGAGGGTGGGGTGGAAGAATGTGCTTGGTTGGCCACGATTGCAATCTGCTGCCAACAAGTCAGTACGAATTCTACTACAGTTCCAACAGTAATCCTAAGCAGTGTCATGAAGGCTTCAGTTAAATGCAATCAATTTACTCTCAAGCATACTTTTTGATGGTCGCTATATCTTAGAAACCAATCAACCAACCACAGAAATACACGTGGTGGTACACACATGCTGGCTTGCATACGCGTCAACCTGTTGGTAGATTCTCAAGAAGAGGAGTGTATCTTGGATATTACTCGAGTATTTCTTCTGCGGATGAAGGATGGACCAAAACAAATCACCGTAGTGTCATGATTTTAGAATAAGGACGCACTCTGGAACTCCAATGGAATTGTTGGGTGAACGAGCCGAGCGACAACAAGTTGTAGCGTAGTACAGTACTCTCTAGTCTTGGTTAAACAAGAAGCAACCAATTAATTTATTACTAATTTTTTTTCCCCTCAGCAGTGGTTTGAAGACGAAGTACATCATAATATTATTATTATTTCTCTTACAACTTTCGTTGCTTTACATCCTATATACACTCCATCCAGCACCGACACATAAAGAATCCGAAGTGTTGTCCGGGAGCCGCAAAAACTAACAGCTTGTGTGACACGTTTTTCGAAGCAAACAAAAAAAGTTCAATTCGGCAGATGACAACAAACAACAAACAACAACAGCAACATCAACAAAAATAATGACAGATTCACCATCGACAGCAGAAGAAGGTAATAACAACAAAGAAGTGTCACCTAAACCAACAGATATTATTCCACAATTGGCAACCGATGGAATTACGCAAGCAGAGCTCGAAACTACCATTAAAGTATTGAATGCCGTGGCCAAATTGAATCGCAAACAAAATAATAATAGCAACAACAACAATAAGAAACGAAAAAAATCCTGCACTAACAACAGCAACAGCCATGATGATGAAACAACGACACATGAACAAGAAGCATTACCATTACAACAACAAGACGGACTGGATTTGTACAAACAATCCAATTTTCGTCCCCTCCGCAAGGTCCTGGCACAAGTTTTGGAATTGCACAAACGAACCATGTTCCAAGGCAAGCAAGAAGAAGAACACTACGAACAGAGAAAATTGGAACGAAGTTTGAAACGACAAAAACGATCGGAGGCTAGTCTGCAGCAGAAACATATTGCCGATACGGCATTAAGGCGAGGACGCGTGGAAAAATTGAATTCCCTAAAATCATACGCCAAGGACGAGGAAGAATCCAAATTAAAAATATTGGCATTGATGGTGCCCGATGGACACGTTGATACCACCACTACGGAAGCTAATGATGGCAGTAATAGAAACAGAATATTACTCAAAGATTATCCTGAAGATACTGTTGTTGTTCAGGTAGAAACAGTGCAAGATGAGGACGATGCACAACAGCAAAAGGAAGGAGAAGAGACCATCAAGCTCCCCAAGTGCCGATCCTGTTATGTCTGCAAAATACGATACCGGGAATTGCATCACTTTTACGACCAACTCTGTCCCTCCTGTGCGGCTCTTAATTGGGAGAAACGACACCAATCTGCCGACATGACAGGCCGGATTGCTGTAGTGACGGGATCAAGGGTCAAGATTGGCTTTCAGACCTGTCTCAAACTCTTGCGGGCGGGTGCTGCCGTTGTAGCAACGACCCGATTTCCCAATGCCGCAGCGCACGTGTACCGTCGGGAGTCTGATTTTGATCAGTGGAAGGATCGATTGCAAATTTATGGACTCGATTTGCGAGATGTGACGGGTCTCGAAGCCTTTACACGATTTCTGAAAATGAGATATCCGCACGGTATTGACGTCGTGATTAACAATGCTTGTCAGACGATTCGACGGCCGCGAGGATTTTATGTTCCTCTCGTCGAAAAAGAACAAAGATTTTGGCAAGAAAGTGATGAAACGCACAAGAATATGCTGCAAGGATGTATGCAATTTGAAACGCTTCGGCGAAAACTTCATGATTTGCATTCTGGGAACAATGGAAGCACCATTGATAATCAGCATTTGATAGAGCCGTCGTCATCCGATGGCGCTCCGCTGCTGCTCATGGGAATGGACCATGTCACAACCAATACTGCCAATGGTGAAAGCAATGGCGACAAGAAACATTCTGCGGCAGTTACGTTGACCGGCTCGTCATCCAAAAACGATGCCAGCAACTTTGAGCACTCTGGTTTGTCTCATTCTGCTGCCATGTCGCAAATGGTCATTCTGCCGGAGGATGTGGGAGTTTCCGACGATATATTGCCCTCAGGAATGAGTGATGTCAATGGCCATCAGTTGGATTTACGGACTCAAAATTCATGGTTGCTTAAAATGGAAGATGTGTCAACACCAGAAGTGATGGAGTGTATGTTTATCAATGCCATTGCGCCTTTTGTGCTTAACTCGAGACTCAAGCCGCTCATGACCATACCGCAAGACGACAAGGTACGACCAGATCGTTTTGTGATTAATGTGTCGGCCATGGAAGGCAAGTTTTATCGATACAAAATGGCCAATCACCCGCATACGAACATGGCCAAGGCGGCGTTGAATATGATGACTCGCACAAGTGCGGAAGAGCTGGCGAAAAAGCATCGCATCTATATGAACTCGGTAGACACAGGCTGGATTAATGACGAGAATCCTTTGGAGAAAGCAAGCAAGATTGCAGTCACAAATCTGTTTCAGACCCCAATTGACGAAGTGGATGCGGCCTCTCGCATTTTGGATCCCATCTTTTCGGGTATCAACGCTGGCCGCGATTGTGAGAAAGATTTCGGAAAGTTCCTCAAGGACTACCGCGAGACAGAATGGTGAGCTACTATACAATAAAAAAGTAAGTTGGATCTACCATGCACATGCTACACTACATAGGTAGCTTGAATAATCGGTGGCATTACTAGGTTAGCTATGTAGAAGTACTTCACTAGCCAAAGAACTTTGGGGCAATTTCTGTGAGCCACTCCTCTCTTATTTGGCTGACTCCTCGGATGTAAGTCTTCTTCGTTGTCACCAGCTCTGTGTAAACAACGCATTTGGGTGGTGGGTTGCGTCCAAACATTGTGGATGTTGGGTGGATCGCGACGGGCAGATTGCCAACTTTGGTACGGTACTTAGGAGTTGTTAACAGCATTCCTGACCGCCCACGGCCGTCCGTTTCCTTTGCCTCTTTGATTCTACCGGCAGCCTGCATGAACAATCCAGCACACACGCACTTCAAGAATATTTCCATGTCTCCACCGCAAGACTTGCTTACGTCCATGCCAAGACCGTTTCGGTCTGCTGATCGTGAACATATGGACCGAAGCTGATGGTGCACATCAAAGACTCGCGCCAAGGATCTTCCACTAATGAAATTTCTTCGGCACCATTCTGCGTGTAGAAGCTTTCCCTTTGCTCCTTCCTTGTCTCGTTTATCTTTTGATTTCTTTGCACCCGTAGAAGGAGCAATATAGATTGCTTCTTTTCTCCACGCATGATATACATTCAGAAAAGTTGGTAGATCCCCTTCGTGACTAGCAAATCGACGGTGTGCTTCCGATGCTTTTGCCGCAAGTTGGTCCCCGCTTGGTCTGTACATTATATTTTCCGCGCTTAGCATCGATACAGCAATCAAAACTTCGGCTGTACAACCATACGTTTTCGATTGCAGTAGCAGATGTGCAAATACAGGATCAACCGGTAATCTCGCCAGTTTTCTACCATAGTCTGTCAGATCCATCTTGTCGTTGAGAGCTCCGAGAGCATAAAGATGTTTGCAGGCACTCAAGAGACTTTGTGGATCTGGTGGTGTTACAAACTCAAAACGCAGTGGATCGTCAACTCCCATCTCTTTAAGTTGCAATACTACCTGTGCTAGATTGACTCTAAGAATTTCTGGAACGGTAGTGTCGGGCAGGTTGTCGAAACTTTCTTCGGTGTACAATCGAAAGCAAACACCATGTGACACACGTCCAGCACGCCCAGTCCTCTGAGCAGCCTGTGCTTTGCTCACATCTTTGATTTGTAAACTTTCCATTCCCGTTGCACTTGTGAATTCTCGAGTCTTATGCTTTCCGGTGTCGATAATATAGCGAATTCCATCTAGCGTGACAGATGTTTCAGCAATGTTTGTAGATAATATAATCTTGCGAGTACAGCCTTCGGGTTTGGGTTGAAAGGCAAACATTTGTACTTCAGGTGGGAGGGCCGCGTACAAGACACACACCAGTACTCCATTAATAATGTTGGCTGTTTTGGACAAATCTGTTCCAATTCCTCGAAGTGACTGTACTACATCGCCTGTAAGGGATTTTGATAGATTTGCTGCTTCATCCAAGTGGCTCTTCAGAAGCAGAGCCAGATCCTCAATCTCTTCCTGCCCAGGCAAAAAAACTAAAATATCACCTACCTCCGAATGCTCGTGGATTTGTAGCGTTGCACAGAGAGCAGCATCAATGTAGTCTTCTTGAGGCTCCTTTGTGTATACTATTTGTACCGGATATTGTCGTCCTGGAATTTGAATTTTATCGGTACCTTCGTCAAAGAACTTTTCAAACGTCTCCACATCCAGAGTCGCCGACATGACAACCACTTTGAGGGGAGGCAGCGAGGTTTTCTTATCCCTTTTATTCCTTGCTGCCATTGCCCTCTTGCAGGCTCCAAACTAAAGGGGGCGACATTAATTAAGAATTGTTAGAGGACGGATTTGTAGTGCTATATCTATCTCATGTTACAACAACAGGACAAGGTCTCACCAAAACATCCGTTTGCAAAGATCGTTCGTGAGCTTCGTCTAGCAAAATCACAGAGTATGCCGACAAGAGAGGATCCAACATTGCTTGACGCAGTAACATTCCATCAGTAGCATAAATCAATCGAGTTCCCATGTTGGTCTTATCATCAAATCGAACACGGTAGCCCACTTCGGTACCTAATCGACAATTCCGTTCTTGCGCGACTCGTTTGGCAACCGTCACAGCCGCCACACGACGAGGTTGTGTGACACAGAGGGCATGTACACTGCTTTTTCTTAGCGAGGGAATATCCAAAAGATATTGGGGTATTTGTGTTGACTTTCCGGAACCCGTTTCGGCCATGACGAGCACCACATCATTTTGCAATATCTTTTCGCATATTTGCTCTCGGAATTTATAAACTGGTAGATTCTTTCGCACTTCTGCTATCGACTGCCGACAGTTGCCACCGATCTTTCGCTTCTTGTCCTGATTCGTTTTATGGTTCATCGCGGTTATCGCTAATTGTTTTTAGTCGTATTGCTTATTAGGCTCACCTCCAACGGCTTATTCTAGCTAGTAGGTTTGAGATTTGAGTTGATTAATCATTATTATTTTTTGATTCTGTGGTTTTGAGAAAAAGGATACACTAAAATGATATTAGAGGTAGGGTACATCATTCTTGTTTAGTCGTTTCACGTAAGTGATGTCATTGGAGGAACAAACGGATACTCGAGACGAACCTTCCTGTTTTAAAAATACAGCTAACAGTGTAGCTGATGATACAGTTGTTAGTCGTCGCTCGTCGGTACCATGGAAGACGCAACAACATCATTTTAATTTTTTTACATCCATCAAATAAAGCCAAAAGAGACAACGATCGATCATGAAGAAAAGCAAACGCAGCATCCGCAAAAAGCCAATCAGTGACGCTACGGGCGAGGAGGCGAAGCCCCTCAAATCATCACCTCAATCGTTGCATTCCTCCATCAGTATGTCCCGAGAAAACATGTTGGCCGCTTCTACAGTCGTCGGTATAGCTTATTTGGCCATGCCACTGCTGGGTGGATTTGAGTGGAATAATCTATTTGTTCGACAACAACCAATCCCAAAGGCCTTTAAACCAGAACAATTCGTCAAATCCAACGCAGAATCGGTCGAGAAGAGATTAATGGAAGAATGGCAACCAGGTGATAATATCAAGATCCAGAACGTCGAGGACAACGAGAAGGGCCTTTTTGCCAATTATGACATTCCCAAGGGAAGTGTGATTACCTCAGTCGACTTTCCAGACCTGGAGCAAGAGTTGGTGGAAGAGTTCCCTACCGTACGACCCATAGTCCAAAACGCGCTGGATCAAGCACTCAGTACTTACAGCAATGGTTGGTCCACGGTCACCGCTGGTAAGGTATTGTCTCTGATTAAATTTCTCATCGAGGATGCCAAGGGAGAAGAGTCAGTCTGGCATTCCTTCATTGAAAGTTGTCCCAAAAATGTTACCAACATGGCTTGGTATTGGAACGCCGACGAACGGGCTTGTGTGGTTCCTCGTCCCGGTGGGGATGCACTCCACCAGGATCTACTTGTCTTTCACAGCACCCTCGATCAAGTTCGACGTACCTTTGAGACCTTCGGAGATATTTACAACAGAGAACGTGCCGAATGGGCCTATCTGATGCTCAAGACACGTGGATTCGGTCAATACTTTTTGCCTGTCTTGCACTTGGCCAATCACAATCCGCTCAAGGGCGTGCCTGCCTTCATCATTCCTAGTTCTGGCACAGCTGCGTACATTGCTCCCCAAAATATCAGACGAGATGAACCCATCTTTACTGACTACGGAGAACTAACGCCTGTCGCTTCAGCCGAGCAGTACGGCTTTGTCGAAGAGGAGCCCGCCTTTGTTGAAATTCCGGCCATCTTTGAAGATCTCCTGACCAATGAAAAGACCAAGAATGAGAGATTGTGCACCCGGAAACCTATGAAATTCTTTGGAAATGTACAAGAACAAGTCATTGAAGCAAAGTATGGAAATGGAAGGCACTCTACGTATTTTAAGGTAAGTTTGATGGACTGTCATTTATTGGTTGGGTGCTGTTGTTGTATCATTCCTAATGAAGAACTTTTTGTGTCTGTACAGGCCTTTATGCCCACCGAGCTAGCGTACGCTTGCATCCGAGTCGTGCTGCAGACAGAGCGAGACACGGATGTGGCTGCCTACATTCACGATAAAATCGAATACGATTTGAAGAGATACAAGGCTATGCTCGACAATCCTCATTGCCAATCGTCCGAGGGAAATTTTCCACTTATCCGACAAGCCAACGAGGCTACAGCAAAATTACTAGAGGGAACACTGCAAAAAGCAGCTGATGGAAGGGATTGGAAGATTCCATACCCAGACATTCCAACGTACATCATGAACTATCCAGAATAATCAGACTGTCTGCTGTTTTTGTGTACCATCAAGGCAGCTCTTTAAAAAAAGGCAAACATGAACTTGAGAGCAAATCTTGCTGTATTGTCAAGACACATCAGACCTAGCGCATTGCATGTCTTCACATGTTTTTTCTTTCCTGGTACTCGTACTAGACTAGTCTAGCTAGTGGAGGTATTTACGTCGCTTGGATGAGTTATCTTCAACCATCTGCAAATATTGTCGGCTCATTACCTCCAGACTCAATTAAGATTGGGGATAACCTGTTCAAAATAGGACGAGATTAAAATAATTGTAGTAGTTTGTTTGTTTGTAATCGTCCTCCAGTGTCATGGCGTTGGTTAATTAAAGGATATCAATCCTTAACCAGTGGGCCATGGACACCTAGGAACC
>Ga0100378_1004393_pt1 | contig 13131 bp, 9 predicted proteins | sample CryGeymeta201502_FD_81535 | JGI IMG/M metagenome (GOLD analysis project Ga0100378, IMG submission 81535) | Groundwater microbial communities from Crystal Geyser aquifers in Utah, USA - Crystal Geyser metaG 2015-02 | ecosystem: Environmental > Aquatic > Deep subsurface > Groundwater | place: USA...
GCACCCGCGTCGAACGCGCGCCCAGCGCCGAAGAACTATTCGCCAATGGCCCGCACGTCGCCACTCAGGCGTTTGAAATCGGCGATCCCGATTTGGCGGTCGAAAGCGCCTGGGGGCTTGAAGCCTATGCCCGCGGGCGGCTGGGCGTGGGCACTTTCAGCCTGACCGCATACCGCCAGTGGTTCAGCGATTATATCGCGCTGGAAGAAACCGGGGCAGAGGAAGATGGCCTGCCGGTGTTCCGATACCTCCAGCAGGATGCCGATTTCTGGGGGGTGGAAGCTGAATTGTCCTACCCCGTGATCGAAACCGGCCGGTTCAAGTTGCTGACCGACCTGAGCGGCTCCTATGTCGAGGCCGAACTGGCCGATGGCACGGCGGTGCCGCGCATCCCGCCATTGAGCCTGCTGGGTGCCTTGGAAGCGCAAACGCAGGCGGTCGATCTGCGCGGCGAAGTGCAGTGGTTTGACGCGCAGAACCGCGTCACCGCTTTTGAAACCCCGACAAACAGCTTCACCCTGGTCAACGCGCTGGTCGTGTGGCGACCGCTGGCGAATAATCGCAATGTGACGGTGCAGCTTGCCGCCGATAACATCTTCGATGTCAACGGCCGCCGCCATGCCAGCTTCACCAAGGAATTCGTGCCGCTGATCGGCCGCAATTTCCGCGCAAGCGTGCGGTTGAGCTTCTAATCCCAAAGTTCGATGAGCTTGACTTATCGGAGTTTGGTTAAGCCCGTGCGGCGTCTGAGCATTTTCAAGCGCGTGATGCGTCAGCATCTTAGCGCGCTGGCATAAGCCCGTCGGCGTGCGCCAAAATTTGGGGGGGAGGGCAGTCGTGCGACCGGCTGCCCTTTTTTACGCCCCCCCCGCCAATCAGGCTTCGACCGCAAAGGTCAATTCGGCGTGTTCCTCCAGCCGCTTGACCAAGTCTTCGCCAAGAAAACTGCCCGGCGTCCCGATCCCGCCCGGCTTGGTGCAGGATAGCAGTGCAATCCCGGTTTCGCTCAGCATCCGGCAGGTGGAACCATAGCCCGGATCATACCGGCCTTTGACCCCGAATTGCAGCCGCCCGCCATCGGCCATGTCGGCGACGAACACGACATCGTAAAACCCGTTCTCGCGTTCCTCCCTGGTTGGGCCTTCGCCGGGCTTGGGCGGCTTGGCGCCAAACGGGTTCTTCATGAATTCCAGCGCCGCATTGGCCGCCGCCTTGCCCGCTTCACCGGGGCTGGTCAGCATCATCTCGTCATACTTGAAATCGGTGCCATACAGATGGCCGAGCAGGAAGTTGGTGCGGTGCACGTTCTTGGTGTTGATCGGTGCCATCACGAACGGCGCGGACCACTTTCCGAGGTCTTCCTCGTGGGCGGGGATCATGCCGGAAGGCTGATCCGGCCCTTCGAAACCGGGGGTGAGCGCGAACGGATTGCGCAGCACGTTGATGATCGAGGGGCTTTTCGCCGCCGCCTTCATCGTCGCACCAAGGCTGGCCGCTGTGCCGCCCGAAAACGTCCCCTGCATCGCACGGACGCGGCCCCGGATGCGCGGAGCAGGCTTGCCGAAGCGTTCGACGCAGGCCTTCTGTGTCATCATCACGCCGAGATCGAACGGGATCGAATCAAACCCGGAGGAAAAGCAGATGCGCGCGCCGCTGGCCTGCGCAGCGGCCTGATGCTGCGCGATTTTTTCGGCCATCCACGCCGGTTCGCCGCACAGGTCGGCATAATCGGTGCCGGTTTTAACGCAGGCAGCGACCAGCTTGTCGCCGTAAAGCTGATACGGGCCGACGGTGGTCAGCACGACCTTGGTGCGCAGGCACATCGCTTCGAGATCTGCGCTGTCATCGGCATTAGCGACCACCAGCGCGGTCGTGGCGGGTGCGCCGATCACATCGCGCACCTCCTCCAGCTTGGCCAGGCTGCGGCCCGCCATCGCCCATTTGGGGCCATCCGCCCGCGGGCCGTAATGGTGGGCGAGGTATTCAGCCACCAGCCTGCCGGTATAGCCGGTGGCGCCATAAATGATGATGTCGAATTCGCGGGTGCTTGCCATTATTCAATTTCTCCGTCCGTCCTGAATTTGTAGGAACCGCAGCTGAACCGAAGGGGCAACGGTTATTCTTCTTCGTAGCCCTTCAACAGTAAAAGCAGTGCTTCTACAAGATCAGCACGAATGGGGATGGCGTCAAAGCTTCGGGAGTGTGACCCCGCGCTGGCCCATATATTTGCCCGCGCGGTCTCTATAGCTCGTCTCGCAGCGTTCGTTGCCTTGCAGGAACAGGAACTGGCAAGCGCCTTCGTTGGCGTAGATTTTGGCTGGCAGCGGAGTGGTGTTGCTGAATTCCAGTGTCACGTGCCCTTCCCAGCCCGGTTCGAGCGGGGTGACATTCACGATGATCCCGCACCGCGCGTAGGTGCTTTTGCCAAGGCAGATGACCAGCACGTCTTCGGGCACGCGGAAATATTCGACCGTGCGGGCCAGCGCAAAGCTGTTGGGCGGGATGATGCAGCAATCGGTTTCGCGGTCGACAAAACTGCCCGGATCGAACTGTTTCGGATCGACCACGGCAGAATTGACGTTGGTGAAGATCTTGAATTCCGGCGCGACCCGCGCGTCATAGCCATAGGACGACAGGCCGTAGCTGATCACCCCGTCGCGGCGTTGGGCCTCGACGAAGGGTTCGATCATACCACGTTCGAGCGCCTGCGCCCGGATCCATTTGTCGGAGAGAATCGCCATGTTGGTGTGATTCCCCATCGATGCACCCCCAGCAAGAGGTGGGGCCGAATTATCCGGATAAGTCTGCGCCGTGTGCCGCCTCCAAAGTGCCTTCAGTGCAATCCGACATTCAGGCCCGCTCAGCCCGATCGCCACAAAGCTGCAATCGCATTCATGCCGGAACCGGGCGGGCGGGGCAGACGGCTTTGGTCTGCACCACCAGCGCCAGCGCGGTTATACCAGCGCGCTAAGATGCTGACGCATCACGCGTTGAAAATGCTCAGACGCCGCACGGGCTTTGGTATAAGTCACGCGATCAGCAGGAATGGTTACGGCATCGCGTTCAAATAAATATAATACCAGAAATATCGAGAATAATAAACGTCATGGAAGTAATAACTGCTTCCAATGAGAGCAGTGTGAAGCAAGGGTAGTGCGATCGAATTTTCAACTGGGGTGCAATATTCTGGCCGTAATCCGGCCCGTATTCGCGCTGCGCGAAGGTTCGTGTTCGGGCCGGGCTAATCTGGAGAGTCGCGGCGGTTGACCGCGGTGATGCGTTCGCTGTTCGCATGGGAGGGCACCATCGAACACAGCCGCTGGCACACTGGCAGCTTCCGGTCGCAGGAAGACGTCGGTCGATATTCGGGCGCCCACGTGAAGGCTGAAAATGCCAAGGCCAAGGCGAGCCTTTCGCCCGCGCTGGTCGGTTAGCGCGTTTGCATGGTCGGCAAAGTCGCCCGGCCGCGCCTGGACGCGATTAATTGCGCGATTAATTGATAGTATAATTCAGCATTGCACATTAGTGTGATTATAGAACATCCAACACTAGCACAATGAAAGGTTTGGCAAGCGGTATGGCGGGTAATTCGGGCAAGCGGCGCAGCGCGCACAGCTATGGCAAGCTGGATCGGGACGGGTTCATCCACCGGTCGTGGATGAAGGCGCAGGGCTTTCCCGCCGATGCGTTTGACGGGCGCCCAGTGATCGGCATCTGCAACACCTGGTCGGAACTGACGCCGTGCAATTCGCATATGCGCGAACTGGCTGACTACGTGAAGCGCGGGGTGTGGGAAGCTGGCGGCCTGCCGCTTGAATTTCCGGCCATGTCGCTGGGTGAAACCCAGATGCGCCCGACCGCGATGCTGTTCCGCAACCTGCTGGCGATGGAGGTCGAGGAATCGATCCGCGGCAATCCGATTGACGGGGTGGTGTTGCTGGGTGGGTGTGACAAGACCACGCCGGGTCAGTTGATGGGCGCAGCCAGCGTCGATCTGCCGACGATGGTGATCTCCTCCGGCCCGATGCTCAACGGCAAATTCCGGGGTAAGGATATCGGATCGGGCACCGATGTCTGGAAACTGTCCGAAGCGGTGCGCGCGGGCGAGATGTCACCGGAACAGTTCTTCGCGGCGGAAAGCGGTATGTCGCGATCGCGCGGAACCTGTAACACGATGGGTTCCGCCTCAAGCTTTGCGGCGGTGACCGAAGCGCTTGGCGTGGCGCTCCGCTACAATGCCACAACCCCTGCGGTCGACGCCAACCGGCAGGCGATGGCCCACGCCAGCGGGCGGCGGATCGTCGAACTGGTGCGCGAAGACAAGCGACTTTCGCACTTTCTCACCCGCGAAGCCTTCGAAAACGCCATTCGGGTGCACGCTGCGATCGGCGGTTCGACCAATTCGGTGATCCACCTGCTGGCGCTGGCCGGTAGGTTGGGAGTGCCGTTGACGCTTGACGATTTCGACCGACTGGGCGGCACTATGCCGCTGCTCGCCAACATCATGCCGTCGGGCGAATATCTGATGGAGGACCTGCACTACGCTGGCGGGATGCCGGCCTTGATGTCAGCCATGGCGGAGCACCTGCACCTTGATGTCGAAACCGTTTCGGGTGAGACCATCGGCGACCAGATCGCGGGCGCGGAAATCTTCAACCCGGCGGTGATCGCCACCCTCGATCAGCCGTTCAAGCAGGCTTCGGGCATCTGGGTGGTGCGCGGCAATATTGCCCCCGACGGCGCGATCATGAAGCCGAGCGCCGCCTCTGCGCACTTGCTTTCGCACCGCGGCAGGGCGGTGGTATTCGAGACGATCGAAGAGTTCAAGGCGCAGGTGGATGATCCTGCACTGGCAATCGATGCAAGCTCGATCATGGTGCTCAAGGGCTGCGGGCCGAAAGGCTATCCGGGGATGCCCGAAGTCGGCAATATGCCGCTGCCGCAACGGCTACTCGAACAGGGGGTGACCGACATGGTGCGCATTTCGGATGCGCGGATGAGCGGCACGGCGTTCGGCACGGTGGTGCTGCACGTGTCGCCCGAAACGTCGGTCGGCGGGCCATTGGGGCTGGTCGAGACGGGCGATGAAATCGTGCTCGACGCCGTTAAGCGCAGGCTCGATCTGCTGGTGTCGGATGAAGAGCTCGCTCGCCGCGCCATGGCGCGCCCGCCGGAAAAATATGATACCACGCGCGGTTATGTCGCGCTGCACCGGCGTCACGTGATGCAAGCGCATGTCGGCGCTGACCTTGATTTTCTGGTCGGTTGCAGCGGTGACGAGGTCAAACGGGAGAGCCACTGATGCCCGATTACGCCACCTATCCCAGCCTTGCGGGGCGGCGGGTGTTCATCACCGGCGGGGCGACCGGGATTGGTGCGGCGATGGTTGCGGCGTTTTGCGAACAGGGGGCAGTGGTCGGGCTTCTCGATCTCGCCGAAGATGCGGCTCAGGCGTTAGCCGATCAGCTGGAACAGGCAGGCCGCGCCCGCCCCTGGTTCCGGCGCGTCGATGTCACCGATCCGCCCGCACTCAAACAGGCGATTGCCGATTTTGCTGGCGCCGTGGGCGGGTTTGATGTGCTGGTCAACAATGTCGCCAATGATACCCGCCACGATCCGCTGGCTACGACCGAGGAAAGCTGGCGGCGCTGTATGGCAGTGAATCTCGATTGTGCCTTCTTCGCCTCGCAGCGCGCTGTCGACCTGATGCGCGAGAACGGCGCGGGCGGGGCAATCATCAACTTCTCGTCGATCAACGCGCTGCTCGGCCCCAGCCAAATGCCCGGATATGTCACGGCTAAGGCGGGGCTGCTGGGCCTGACCAAGGCGCTGGCCCGCCAATATGGACCTGACGGCATCCGGGTGAACACCATTCTGCCAGGGTGGGTCGTGACCCAGCGCCAGCTCGATCTGTGGCTGACCGAGGAAGCGGAGGCCGCGTGGATGGAGCAGGTGTGCCTCAAACAGCGGATCGAACCGCGCGATGCCGCCAATCTGGCGCTGTTCCTGGCCGCAGATGATAGCCGGATGATTACCAATCAGCAGTTCGTCATCGATGCAGGGAGAGTGTAATGGCAAGCCGCTATCTCACCTACGAACTGGTGGAACGCATCGGCGGCAAGATCGTGCGCGGCGATGTCGCGGCCGGGGGCAGCCTGCCGATCGAAGCCGAACTGGCAAAGGAGCACGATACCTCCCGCACGGTGATCCGCGAGGCGGTGAAGATGCTGACCGCCAAAGGCCTGGTCGGCTCGCGCCCGCGCCGCGGCACCTATGTCGAGCCAGAGTCGAAATGGAACATTCTTGATCCCGACGTGCTGCGCTGGATCTTGCAGCGGCGGTTTTCATTTGAATTGATGCGCGATTTTCTGGTGGCGCGCGAGGGGATCGAGCCCAAGGCCGCTGCTGCCGCCGCGACCCGGCAGGATCGCGCAGCGATCGCACAGATTTCCGCCCGGCTCGAAGATATGCGCGAAGCTGACGAGGGGCGGATGGATTCGCTCGAATCCGATATCGCCTTCCACATCGCCATCCTGCACGCGAGCGGGAACCGGTTCTTTGTGCAGTTCAGCCATGTGATCGAAACGGCGCTCAGGTTCTCCATCCGCCTGACCAATTCGGTCAAAGGCGTGCGTATGGCGAGTGTGGCCGATCACGAGCGCATCTATCGCGCGATTGAACGGGGCGATGCCGATGCTGCGGAACAGGCGGCGCAGGACTTGCTGACCGAGGCGCTGCGGCTGCTCGACGAACGGTCGATGCAGGAGGGTGCGGGTCATAAGGCCTGACCCCGCTGTCGGGTGGCAAACCATCGGGACGCGCGCGGCGCTCAGCGTCAGAAACCCGCCCGCCGATCCCTGTGGCAGGGCAAGGCATTTATGCGCCTGTCAGTGAACGTCCGGTGATCGATTTCTTCGGTCAACCGCTGCTGCAAGACGCCGCCCCGACGATTGGTGCGGCCCTGCCGTGCGGCCCAGAGCGCGTTCATCCAGCCCGTGCTGCCCTGAACGCAGCGACAATGCTGCGCGCAGCATCGGCAATTTCGGCGAGCGGTTTGCCCGGCTTGAACAGCGCCCCGCCGATCCCGAACCCGGCCGTACCCGCCGACAGATAGTCGCCCATGTTCGCAGGCGTGATTCCGCCCACCGCAAACACCGGCACCTGCGGCGGCAAGACCGCGCGCACGGCTGAGATGATTGCCGGACTGACCATGTCGGCTGGGAAAATTTTCAGCCCCGATGCCCCGGCCTCCAGCGCCGCGAACATTTCCGTCGGGGTGACAACGCCCGGCAGGCTGACCATGCTGTGCGCCGCTGTGCGCCGGATGACGGCTGGATTGCAATTGGGCGAGACCACCAGTTGCGCGCCAATATCGGCCAGCGAATCGACTTGCGGTTCGGTCAGCACAGTGCCGGCACCGATCAGTGCGCGCGCGCCAAGCGTCTGCACCAGTGTTGCGATGCTGCGCATCGATTCGGGTGAATTGAGCGGCACTTCAATAATATCGAACCCGCATTCAACCAGCGTTTCGCCCACCGTCGCCGCACGGTCAGGTTCCAGCCCACGCAAGATTGCCACCAGCGGTAGCCTGCCCTCCAACGCCTGCACCACGCTTTCAAACTCCCCTTGCAGATGCCCCGGCATAGCGCCCCGCTGCGCTCTATTGGATAACTATTGTCTAATTATATTATAAATGCAACAAAAGCCAAGGCAACAGCGAGCGCGCCAGTGGGGTTGGCAATCACCTTCCCGGCAGGGATCGATCCGGCGGTGGTGCGCTATTGCTGGGGCGCGGCACCGATCTGCAACGTGTTTGACACCGACCAGCCCGCTCTGCCAGCATTCACATTGCCACTTTCAGGCAAGGGACGGGAACAGCCATGAACGCAAATGCCGCGCCGCAGCCGGGCCGGGTGGTGAGCTTTGGCGAAGTGTTGCTGCGGCTGGCCGCGCCTGCCCGCGAACTGCTGCTGCAACACCAGCGGCTCGAACCGAGCTTTTGCGGGGCTGAAGCCAATGTCGCAGTTGCGCTGGCTGGCTTTGGGCATGATGCGCGGCTGGTGACGGCGCTGCCTGACAATGCGCTTGGCATAGCAGCCCGGCAGACGTTGCGCGGCCTTGGCGTTACGGTGGCAGCGCAGACCGTGGCGGGGAGCCGTCTGGGGCTGTTTTTCCTGCAACCCGGCGCAATGACCCGCCCGGCCAACGTGACTTATGACCGCGGCGGCTCGGCTTTTGCGACAATCGACCCGGGTGCCTATGATTGGCGTGCGGTGCTGTCCGGGGCCGATTGGCTGTTTGTCAGCGGGATTACTGCGGCGCTGGGGGACGGCGCGCTTGCAGCGCTGGGCGATGCCATTGCCGCTGCGCGCGCAGCGGGCGCACGCATCGCGTTTGATACCAACTTCCGCCCGGCCCTGTGGCACGGCCGCGAGGCCGAAGCGGCGACGATCCTGCGTGAACTGTCATGCGCGGCTGACCTGCTGTTTGCCGGCCGCCGGGCGGCGGGGATGATGACGGGCACAAGCTTCAGCGCGGGCGATCCGGACGACGGGTTCCGCGCCGCCGCCGAGGCGATGTTCGCGCTCTCGCCCCGGCTCAAGCAGATGGCCGCGACCCGGCGCACCGTGCATTCAAGCGACCGGCAGGCGCTTGCCGGGCTGCTCGCCGACCGTGAAGGGCTGTCCATCAGCCGCACCATCGCGCTTGAAAACATCGTTGACCGCGTCGGCACCGGGGATGCCTTTGCCGCCGGGGTCGTGCATGGGCTGATCGCGGGGTTCGGGCGCGATGCCACCATCGGCTTTGCCGCGACCTGTGCCGAGTGGGCGCATTCGGTTCCGGGCGATTTTCTGCGCGCATCGGTGGCTGATATTGCCGCCGTGGCTGCAGGCGGCGGGGATGTGCGGCGGTGAAAGCGGGGTTCGCCAGTGTCGCCTGCGTTAGCCTGGCTGCCTGCGGTGCCACCGACACCACCGCCCCTGCAGCGCCGATCCGCGCCAGTGACTTTGCCACAACCGCAACCTGCGCTGCGCCGCCGAGCGCCCCGGTCCGGATCGACGGGGGCACGTTCATCATGGGCGAAGCTGCGGTCTATGCGGAGGAAGGGCCGCAGCGCGAAACCACCGTCGGCGGGTTCTGGATCGATCCGCACGAGGTGACCAACGCGCAATTTGCCGCGTTCGTTAACGCGACCGGTCATGTCACCAGTGCCGAACAATCGGTTGATCCGGCGGCGTTCGGTGTCCCGCGCGAACAGATCCCCGATGCCATGCTCTTGCCCGGTGCGGCGGTGTTTTCGCCGCCTGACCAGCCGTCGACGGATTATCATGCTTGGTGGAAATATGTGCCCGGCGCCAACTGGACAAAGCCCTATGGCCCGGACGGGCCCGCAGCACGACCCGATCAGCCGGTCGTGCATCTCGCATGGGACGATATGCAGGCCTATGCGCGCTGGAAGGGGGGGCGCCTGCCGACCGAGGCCGAATGGGAATTCGCCGCTGCGGCTGGCAGTGCGCGATCAACACAGCAGCCCGCACCGGACGCTGCCAACAGCTGGCAGGGCGTGTTCCCGGTGGTTAACCAGGCGACCGATGGCTTCAAAGGTATCGCCCCGGTCGGCTGCTTTGCCCCCAATGCCCTGGGCCTGTACGACATGGTCGGTAATGTCTGGGAAGTGACCGCCGATTACTTTCGGCCCGGCCACGATCCGGCCGCCACCAGCAATCCCAGCGGCCCAAGCGAGAACGCCGCCTATGATCCGCTGAATCCGGTTGGGCCAAGCCGGGTGGTCAAGGGCGGATCATATCTGTGCGCGCCCAATTACTGCCAGCGTTACCGCGCACAATCACGCCAGGGACGCGATCCGGGGCTGGGCGCGTCAAATGTCGGCTTTCGGCTGGCGTATGACAGCTTGCCTGAACCGCCACGCCGCAGCACCGCGCGGTAGCGGCCGTTCCGCTCAATCGGCCCTGACCCTAGGCCCAGTCACCCAGCAGCGGGGAAAATTCGTCCACCCGGATCAACTGCCACACCCCGCCGGTCAGGTAAGGATCGCCCGCCAGCAGCGCGCGCGCGCCCGCTTCGTCCGCGGCCTTCACGATCAGCAGCGAGCCGACAATGAAGCCGTCGGCGCGTTTTAGCGGGCCGACGATCACGAAATGATCGGCATTGGCGTGGATGAAAGCGAGGTGCGCGGGGCGATGGATCGCGCGCAGGCGGCCGCCGTCTTCGCCATCGCGGCAGTGGAAGCAGAACATACGCATGATCGAGGCCCCTGTTGATCGCCGTGCAGGCTAACGGGCCACCGCGCGCCGATCAAGGCGCACGCCGTCCGCCCGGTTGCAAACGATCCGCTTGAAGCGCAGCCTCGCCCGGTTCAAGGCGCGCCGAATTGCTCCGAATCGTTTCAGGTGAAATCAAATATGGCCGAATCCGCTGCCCCTCCGATCGAACGATCCGCGCTGCGCCATGCCTATCGGCAGGAAGAAGAGGCCTGCCTTGCCGAGCGGCTGGAACAGGCCGCGCCTGCTGCCCGCGTGCACCCGCAGGCCGCCGCGCTGGCGATTGACCTGATCCACGGCGCGCGGGCCCACAAGGCTAGCGGGATCGATGCCTTCCTGCAGCAATACGGGCTGGATACCGAAGAAGGCATCGCCTTGATGTGCCTTGCCGAAGCGCTGCTGCGGGTGCCCGACGCCGCCACCGCCGACGCGCTGATCCGCGACAAGATCGGTGCGATCGAATGGGGCGAGCATCTGGGGGCAAGCAGTTCGACCTTCGTCAACGCGGCGACCTTTTCGCTGATGCTGACCGGCGAAGTGCTTGACCCGCCAGAGGCGCATCAAAAGGGCATGGGCGGCGCGTTGAAGCGCGCGATCAACCGGCTGGGCGAACCGGTGGTGCGCACCGCTACAGCGCAGGCGATGAAGATCCTTGGCGGGCAATTCGTGTTCGGCCGCACAATTGATGAAGCGTTGAAACGCGCCGCACCCGAACGTGCGGCTGGCATCACCCATAGTTTCGATATGCTGGGCGAGGCGGCAATGACCTTTGCCGACGCGGAAAAATACCGGCAGGATTACGCCGCCGCGCTGGAACGGCTGGCGCGCGAAGCTGGTGCGGCGGTGGCCGGTTCGCCGGGCATTTCGGTCAAGCTGTCGGCGCTCCACCCGCACTACACCTACTTCCACGCGGATGCAGCGCGCGCGGCGATGGTGCCGGTCGTCAAGGCGTTGGCGATCCGCGCCCGCGACGCCGACTTCCACTTCACCATCGACGCGGAAGAAGCCGAGCGGCTCGAACTCAGCCTCGATATCATCGAGCAACTGGTCGCCGACGATGATCTGTTCCGCCGCCCCGATGGCAGCCGCTGGGAGGGGTTCGGCTTCGCGATTCAAGCCTATCAGAAGCGCGGCGTGGCGGTGTGCGATTGGGCCGGAAACCTTGCTCGCAGGCATGGTCGCCGCCTGTTCGTGCGGCTGGTGAAAGGGGCTTATTGGGATAGCGAGGTGAAGCTGGCACAGGTGGGCGGTTATGGTGATTATCCGGTATTCACCCGCAAGGTCGCGACCGATGTCTCGTATCTCGCCTGCGCGGCGCGGCTGTTCGAACACGCCGACGTCATCCGCCCTGCCTTTGCCACCCACAACGCCTATACCATCGGCGCGATCAAGGCCCTGGCCTCAAGTAACGAAACGGCAGGCCAGCCAAAGACATTCGAATTCCAACGCCTTCACGGCATGGGCGAGGAGGTCTATCAGGCGCTGCGCCGGGTTGAGGGCAACACTCCCACCCCGGTGCGGATTTATGCGCCGGTGGGCGGACACAAGGAACTGCTCGCCTATCTGGTGCGGCGCCTGCTGGAAAACGGGGCCAACACCAGCTTTGTCAACCGCATGGGCGATGCTGATATTCCGGCTGCCGAACTGGTCGGCGATCCGGTGGCGGAACTCGCCGCGCTCAGCCCCCGCCGCAATCCGGCGATCCTGCTGCCCAGCGACATTTTCGCAGGCCGCCAGAACAGCGCCGGGATTGATCTGTCAGACCCGTTGGTGCGCGAACCGCTGATGGCGCAGCTGCGCAAGCTCGACAGCATCCAGTGGCGGGCCGAGCCGACCTTCCCGGCGGCCACCCCCGGCGAAATCGCCCCGATCACCGCGCCGCACGATCTGGCGCAGGTAATCGGCACCCGCCGCGATGCCACCGCACAGGAGGTCGAAGCCGCCTTCACCCGCGCTGCCGCGATCCAGCCCGGCTGGGATGCGCTGGGCGGAGAGGCCCGCGCACTGCTGATCGAAGAAGCGGCTGATCTGTTCGAGGCGCATACCACCGAATTCCTCAGCCTGTGCCAGCGCGAGGCGGGCAAGACGCTGCTGGATAGCGTGCTCGAACTGCGCGAGGCCGTCGATTTCCTGCGCTATTATGCCGCCGAAGCGCGTCGGCAATTCAGCGCCCCCACCATCCTGCCGGGGCCGACGGGGGAGGAAAACAGCCTCTCGCTGCATGGACGCGGGGTGTTTGCGACGATCAGCCCGTGGAATTTCCCGCTGGCGATCTTCACCGGCATGGCAGCGGCCGCGCTCGCCGCCGGTAACAGCGTGGTCGCCAAGCCCGCCGAACAGACCCCGCTGATCGCGGCGCTCGCGGTCAAATTGTGCCACCAAGCCGGCATTCCGCCCGAAGCCTTGCAACTGCTTCCCGGCGCAGGGAGCGTCGGGCAGATGATCACCGCCGATCCGCGGCTTGCCGGCGTTGCCTTTACCGGATCGACCGAGACCGCGCGCGCGATCAACCGCGCGCTGGCCAGCCGCGATGGACCGATTGCCACCCTGATTGCTGAAACCGGCGGCCAGAACGCGATGATCGTCGATAGTTCCGCTCTGCCCGAACAGGTGGTGCGCGATGTGCTGGCGAGCAGTTTCCAGAGCGCTGGGCAACGCTGTTCGGCCCTGCGGGTGCTGTATCTGCAAGAGGATATTGCCGACCCGATGCTGGCGATGATCCACGGCGGGTTCGAAGCGCTCACTGTGGGTGATCCGGCGCAGCTTGCCACCGATGTCGGCCCGGTGATTGATGCTGACGCGCAAACGGCGCTCGAACGCCATGTCTCGCGCAGCGCGACGAGCGGGC
>Ga0100378_1004396_pt1 | contig 13129 bp, 13 predicted proteins | sample CryGeymeta201502_FD_81535 | JGI IMG/M metagenome (GOLD analysis project Ga0100378, IMG submission 81535) | Groundwater microbial communities from Crystal Geyser aquifers in Utah, USA - Crystal Geyser metaG 2015-02 | ecosystem: Environmental > Aquatic > Deep subsurface > Groundwater | place: USA...
CACAATAAGGCCATCATTCGCAATATCTGAGAGATATATATTTACATTCAAATATTCTGCCATTCATTCCATTTCTGTCACACAATATTATAATCAAATAGTGACACATCATCACTTTGAATATAAACATAACATGATATCAGTTTTAGGAGAGTCCGTCTCCACCTCTCTCTCAAAAATCAAAGATCAATACTCCCAACTGCGCCAATCTGACAGAATCTTTAGCAGATTTGTATTTATTATGCTCAAAGTGGCCATCATAATCTGCGTCTGTGGTGCTCTCGCGAGAATGATGCTTCTAGTTAGAAATCCATACTTCCTCGCCTCAACTAAAGAGATAATAGCAAACCTGAGTAAAATGGGAGTCTTTCTCCTCGGAAAGACTCTCGTCAAGAAATACATCCTCTATATGACAGTCATGCTATCAATACTAATGATCTTGTTGGTTAGTCTCTACAAATTGAGCAAACAGAAAAAATCATCTGAACATAAATCTTCTGTGATTAAACAAAATTATGATAAGGTGATCTTTGTGCTTCTTCTATTGCTTTGCTCTTTCTTGGTCTGTTATTGCCTTGTTCAGAGGTACTTTTTCCCCCACATAGAGCTAAATAAAGAAATTCCGAGCTTTTTGACCTGTTCAAAGATGGCTCATTAGGTGAGTAAAGTCTAACGAGCAATAAAAATCATTTATTTCCTGGCTACCAAAAATACAATTATCTCAGTCATCGAGAGTAAACTAAACATCTTCTTGCCCATTTTATACAAAAATCAACTCATCCTCACAAACAGTTTCTTTTCAATGAAATCAATGAGTTGCTTAAAGAACAAGATAAAGCTTTATCAACAATGAGGAGTTTTCTTTCCAACATGAAACTGGCCTCCAGCATCACATATACCTTCTACTACCTGCTAGTGGAAGTATTTGTAGTGGCTGCTAGTTGTCTTTTGCTGTGTTTTGTTGCATGTTTCAGGAGACAATTTGCATGTGGATCATAATCATACCACAGTATCGATCAAACAGAAGATAATGAATAAGGTCATCAAGTTCCTAAAGATGAGGGTCACAGTAAATGCTTTATGATGAGTAAGTCTGTCATAATTGAGGTTATGTCTGTGTCTTTGGGTTTTTTGCTTTTGCCTGTCTTGGATTGTTTATGTCCGGAGAGATTGCTATGGAAATCAGGGGTAAAATATATCCTATTCAGCTGGAAAAAGATTCGATACAGCACCCTAGCAAACAACCTTGTGCTCTTTTCATCCTCGCTAAGGAGGGCTTGGTGTCAACGTTGACTATCAAACTCAACTCCAAGTAAATCATACCCAAATATAGATCTCCAAAAAGATTGGCGAACTTAATTTGAACCTGAAAGAATGGCCACAAGGATAGGAACAAATAGTGAGAGATTTATAAAACAAGTTAGATTTTTATGTCAATTTTTGCGAGGTAAAAAATATTCGACTCAGATAATGACACCATACTTCTAAAGATCAAAGGAGCTCCAACTCGATCTCCCTTGGGCATTCTATAGTTAGTTCATTGTATTTTTATACCTTTTGTGGGAGATAACGAAGATTCCCAACTGCTGTTCTTCTTGATTGATTTTTATAATTATTCTTTCGCAGTAAATGATCCAGAAGTTAAAACAGCTCGAATAAATCAAGAGTCAAGAACGCATAGTTGAGCAAGTTCAAATCACTAATAGCTCACCATTGATAGAAAATCTTATCTAAAGCGCGATCAACGAATCTCAAAAATTCAACTAGGAAAATAAAGTAACAGAGATTATGGTTAAATGTTCAGTTGTCGAGAAGATGACCTTTTAAAATCAAGAAGCTGATCTGCTCAGAGAAAATAAATTGTAACTCTTAAAGAAAGTTAATTTGATGAGCCAAATGAATCATCCTTTGCTGGCTCAATACTTTGGAGTGTAAGTTGTACAAAAAAGAGATAAGATGCTTCGAAATAGTGATGGGTAGTAACTCAAAGAAAGCACGATCAAAACAGAAACAGAATTAAGGCTGCTTGGTGAATAAAATTTAATAAAATTTGAAAGTTCAAGATGGAGAGGCTCGCCAAAGACTAAGGAAGAGTTGTTGAGCAGAATTGTGCTATGTCGATAGCTCATATAAGCAGTCGCCATTATCCATGAGCATTAATATTCATTTTTTCCATAAAATGTAGATAACATTATTTTTCTTGCGTACAAAAACCATCTCAAACTGGCAACTCATAAGATAAAATTTTGGAGAGATACAACTGAAAAGGATATTTAAGAAATTCGTACAAAGCAAAGCACTAAACTGAAGACTTCTGCCTTATCTAATCGATCCACAAAGTACATCTCGCCTGAGTTCATTTTCAAGCATACGACTATCAAGGATATCAGATGCAACGATGTATGGAAAGTTGGACTTCAGGTGCTTACCCTGCTTACTGGATAAGATTTTTCGAAGGAAGTGCTCGGCTTGGAAAACATTGAAGCAGATAATGCAAATACATATAATATTATTCCATAGGATAAGCTTACAAAGCTCAAAAAGATATACAAAATGACTCTCATCAGTGAATTGATGAAAACATTGCACTTTGTTCCTTCAGAAAGAAAACCTCTGGCCTAATTACTCAAGGACTTTGTGGGCATTGAGGCATAGATGAATGAACAATTCACTCTTAAGACTCTATAAGCATCAAAGAAGCAATACATCAAGAAGTAAGAATAAAATACAGTCAAATTTATGCTATAGCTGAAAGCCACAGAGGAGCTCTTGAGCTAGGACAATAAAAAGAAATTGATTGACTACTTCAAAACAGTCCATCGCCGGCCTTTGAAGAAATTTCAACCGTTACTCCGGGCTAGCCAATCTAATTTCAGTTCAAGGTGTTTTTATGAAGCAGCTTCCGAAAAGAAGCATCTTCTGGTAGTTATTCAGTAGAAGAAGGAAAAGAAAAAAATCATTTGTTATTCAGAGGAAAGCTTTGATTTGAATAAATGCAATGGTATCTTTGGAGGTTTTGTGAAAGACAACAAAAAAATGAGCTTCATCTTCAGCCCTCAGTAAAATGAATTTTGTCGACTGAAAAATACAGACAAAGCGATAGGAGTTAGCTATACACAAGGTCCTATAATTGGGGATGGAGATTTGATTATATCAGATGGAGCCATCCATAATACCTGCCGATTTCCATCTAGTTACGAACCTTCAGGTAAACTAAAGAAGTTGTTGAAGTCTGATACATTTGAAGTCTAAGAATATGATTTGTACCAAGTTTGGTTCTGAAATAAGATTTGCCTACAATTATTTTTAATAATTAAATCACGAAAAGGACAATGATGCTCTTTCGCAACTTGTTGCGCAATCCCACTTACCTTTTCTCTACTATCAAGAAGAAACCAGCTTACTATATCAATACCCGCCCTCCTGTTCAAATTCTCAACGACAACCTCCTTTTCAATGCTCATAATTATCACCTTTATCTGGTTCCTAGACACCCTGCAACATATATGAAAAATGGCTATACTCTAACTGTTACCGACACGCATCCAGTGATGGAGTTTTTATTTAAAATAAAGAAAGATCTTGATGTACCACGAATTATCATTCAGACAAGTTTTCCTAACAAGCTGATCGAATAAGTGTCAATTAAGTTCAAATTTGAAGATCTGGCCCGTCTCATCGATATGGAAACAGGAAAAGGGAGAAAGTAGGTTTTCAGATATGGATATAAACACAACAATGTATTTGTAAACTAAAGGTACTGCTTTTCTGACACAAACAAAGACAACTTGATCAAGATTAGTGTGATAAATGGATAGGAGGCATCAGATAAGTCAATAACCCCCGAAAATGAATATTCACGCCTGGATACATGGATTGACTACGATGACTTCTAACTGATCAAATAAATCATAAAAGTACACTATCAATGATTTAGGCGAGTCTTTTTGACCTGAGCGGTCTCAGATTGAACTTTGATCTCAGAAGATTCGATGAAATCGAAAGGATGTCTAAAATCATACAGAACTAGAAAAGATATTTGAATGAATCCAGATAATTCTACAAGGAAAGATGAGCAGAAAATTATATAAGATGGACCATTATGATATCAATTAATTAATGAGTGAAAATGGTGGTGATTATTCTATTTATTGATGATAAGATAGGTGATACTATTCGTGTTATTCCTCGTCTGCTGCCAAACTTTCCTTCTTCCCAAAAGCCCAAAAATGCCTACCTCCATCCCCTCCAACAGCTACCCTATCAGAGCAGCCTACATCGACAAAATGATTTCATGGTATGGCATGAGCGTCGCTGCTGGTCTGGGAGTACCAGGTTATGCACCTCCGCATGAATACAACTATATCATCTTTGCATTCTGGGGGTGCAAGGCTGGGCCCATGGACGTCGGACTTGCCTGGCAAAATATTTCTATGTATCTTGGGGATCAGAATCCGTTCGGTAAAACTGATCAGTAAGTTCAAAGAGGAGTCAAGAAAGCATACAACCAGGCTGGAGTTAAAATCCTCATCAGTGCTTTTGGGGCAACTGAATTCCCCACAACTTTTTATCAAGATCCTGTGGCTTGCGGAACTGCCCTTGGTAACTTCGTTCTGAAGAACAACCTTGATGGAGCTGACATTGATTGGGAAGACAACGATGCTATGGAAGCTGGAAAAGGAGAGCAGTGGTTGATCGACTTCACAATTGCTTTGAGGAAAGTTATTCCTGATCACATCATCACCCATTGTCCTCAAGCCCCCTATTTCAAGAGCTAGTACTATCCTAATGGTGGATACGTAACTGTTCACAAGGCAGTTGGAGATATCATCAACTTCTACATGTTGCAGTTCTACAACCAAGGTGATACAAAGTACAATACATACACTGAGCTCATCGAGCATGCAACTGGTACTTTCAGTGGTACTTCTCTTCTTGAAATTCACAAGCGAGGCATTCCTCTCAAGAAGTTGGTGATCACTAAACCTATTTTACCCAATGATGCCACCAACACTGGCTATATGCCTGCAGCTGAGCTGAGAGAAGCAGTTGACAAGTGCTATGCGGAGCACAATTGGTACGCTGGCATTTCTCATTGGCAATATCCTTCCGACACCAGTGGAGCCACCCTCGCAAAAATCATGGATGGTCTAATCGCTAAATGCAAGGAAACAAAGAAATGTAAGTGATTATTCCCCCCCCATCTTCAATTTCAATTTATCAACTAAAGTACGAAAGTTGGTTGTTTATATCCAATAGTACTACTTATCATACCTCTGATATGCATTTCCAAACAAAAATTGTTGATAGAGTATATAGTTTTTTACAGGATTACCAGTGACTGTCATATTCAAGTAAGAGAGAACTTAAAAAGGTTTATACTCGCTTATTTATTTTTTTGTGCAGTTATCTATAACAAGGCTTCGAAGGTACTCATGGAATGGAATAAACAACTTTTAGCTAATTGATTTACATACCAGATTGATTTCGATTGAATGAATCAGTTTTGGGAGCAAAAACGGGATGTCGAAGGATAGGAAGGTCCGAACTTTTATACTACCCGCATTATAAATGATAACGGGTCAAGTTATACTACTATAATTTTTTGAGAAATCATGAACAGGAACAGTCTTTTTTTGACTACAATGATCATTATTTGCCTGCTGACTTCTTCCACAGTCAAGGCAAATCTCAGGCAGCTTGATTATCCGCTCAGGGTTGGCTACATCAATAAGGTCACATCCTGGTGGGGCGATGGAATCCTCAAAGGACTCGACGTCCCAGGATACTCAGATGCCAAAGAATCTGACTACAACTATCTCATGCTTGGGTTCTGGAGCTGTGCTGGAGCACCTCTTGATATTGCCCTTCTATGGCATAAAATTGGAGACTACGGAATAACTGGCCTCGGATCCACCACCAGCGAAATTCAAGCCGCCATCAGAAAGAAATATCATGATAATGGGATTAAAATTTTAGTAAGTGCTTTTGGAGCCACATAGTTCCCTACCACCGCAGGCATGGACCCAGTCAAATGTGGACATGAATTAGGTCAATTCGTGCTGGACAACAACCTCGACGGAGCTGACGCTGACTGGTAGGACAGTGGAGCCCTGGAAGGAGGAACAGGAGAGCAATGGCTTATTGACTTCAATAATGCTCTGAGATAAAAGATTCCTGATCACATTGTAGCTCATGCTCCTCAAGGACCCTATTTCCATGAGAGCAAGTATCCCAGCGGAGGATATCGTCACATTGAAGCCACCATCGGAAAAGATATTGACTTCTACTTCATCCAATACTACAACCAAGAAGACACTTAGTATGACTCTTACAGTGAACTTTTCGTCAAGACAACTGCAGGATGGTTCCCTGGTACTTCGGTCAAGGAAATTGCTGATGCTGGAGTTCCTCTTCAGAAATTAGTTGTTGGAAAACCTATTCTTCAATCTGACGCCTACAACACAGGATGGGTCTCTCAAGCTGACCTTGGAGCTTGGGGCAAGCAAGCTTATGCTGAATTCGGATGGTATGCTGGCTTTGGACATTGGCAATACTCTTCGGATGCTTCAGGAAAAGCTATCAGAGATGCTGCCGGACCTTTGCTTTCCGAATGTGTGAATGGAGGGAAATGTGTTGCTTCTGCTACTGCCTCAACTATCAATAAAATAACTGACTCTGCCACTACAGTTGTTGATAATACTGTTACAGCTCCTTCTAATCCCACTCCCACTCCTGACACAACCACAGTTACCCAGACACCTATTCCAGTTGTATCACCTTCAGCTGGAACTGGTCTTAGAGCTCTCAACTATCCTCTCAAAGTTGCCTATATTGACAAGATCACCACTTGGTGGGGAGAAGGCGTTCTTAAGGACCTGGCTGTCCCCGGATACGCCACTGAAGATTACAACTATATAATGCTTGCATTCTGGTCTTGTGCTGGTGAACCAATGGATATCGCTTTGCTATGGAAAAATCTTGGAGATTATGGAATCACAGGATTTGGAGGTAATACTCAATAAATCCAGATGAATATCATGAAAAAATATCATGCTCACGGCATCAAAGTTATCGTCAGTGCATTTGGAGCTACTTAATTCCCAACTACAGCAGGCATGGATGCCACAACTTGCGGGCACAAACTTGGACAGTTCGTTCTTGACAATAATCTTGACGGTGCTGATGCTGATTGGGAAGATAACGGAGCTTTGGAGGCAGGAACAGGATAAAAGTGGCTGATTGATTTCACCAAAGCTGTCAGAGAAAAAATTCCTGACCACATATTCGCTCATGCTCCTCAAGGACCTTATTTTTCGGCTACTTACTACAAAAATGGAGGCTACGGAGCTGTTGACTCAGCAGTCGGAAGCATGATTGACTTCTACTTTATCCAATTCTACAACCAAGGAGATACCAGCTATGACACTTATGATGAACTTTTTACTGCTGCCACCAAAGGAGCCTTCCCTGGAACAGCAGTCAAGGAAATTGCTGACAGAGGCGTGCCTCTTCAGAAGTTAGTTGTTGGTAAGCCCATTGTTCAATCTGATACTACCAACACAGGATGGGTTTCTCAGACTGATTTGGGAGCTTGGGGTGTAACAGCTTATGATAAGTTCGGATGGAATGCTGGCTTTGGACATTGGCAATATTCTTCAGATACGACAGGAAAAGCCATCAGAGATGCTGCTGGACCTTTAGAATCCAAGTGCATTGCTGCTGGAACATGTTCAGCTGCTTCTGCCATCATTTCAACTACTACCCCAAGTGTCTCTCAGACAACACAGGCTACTACTGATACTAGTACTGCTGCGGCCTCTACCATCACAGCTGGAGCAACCACCAGTCTAACTACTGCTACCTCTTCAGGAACTGGTCTCAGAAAGTTAGACTATCCTTTGAGAGTAGGATACGTCAATAAAGTAACCTCATGGTGGGGAGATGGGATCCTCAAGGGACTCGGTGTGCCAGGATATGCTGACTCACGAGCCTCGGATTACAACATTATCATGCTTGCTTTTTGGTTCTGTGGAGGTGCTCCCATGGATGTGGCTCTCCTTTGGCAAAATATTGGAGATTATGGAGTTGGAGGACTTGGCGCCAACTCTAAAGAAATCCAAGCTGCCATCATAAAAAAATTTAATGACAATGGAATAAAAGTTATCATTAGCGCCTTTGGAGCTACTGAATTCCCCACTACTGCTGGTTATGATGCTGCCACTTGTGGAAAGAATTTGGCTCAGTTTGTCATTGACAACAATCTTGATGGTGCTGACGCTGATTGGGAAGACAACGGAGCTTTGGAACAGGGAGTTGGAGAGCAGTGGTTGATTGACTTCACTCGTGCCTACAGAGCAGTATCTCCTGACACCATTCTTGCTCATGCTCCTCAAGGACCTTACTTCTCAGCTTCTTACTACAAAAATGGAGGATATGGAAAGGTCGAACAAACTGTGGGAGCTGACATCGACTTCTACTTCATTCAATTCTACAACCAAGGAGATACCAGCTATGACACTTATGATGAACTCTTTGTGAAGGCCACTAAAGGAGTCTTTGCTGGAACTGCCGTCAAGGAAATTGCTGACAGAGGAACCCCCCTTCAAAAATTGGTTGTTGGAAAGCCTCTCGTCAAGTCAGATGCCACAAACACTGGCTATATTGCTCAGACTGACTTGGGAGCCTGGGCAGCTCAGGCTTATGACGCTTTCGGATGGCATGCAGGTGTGGGCCACTGGCAATACTCATCTGATCCGACAGGCAAAGCTATAAGAGATGCTTCTGGACCACTGCTTTCAAAATGTTCAGGAGGAAAATGCGCATGATTTTAGTTTAACTTCTTTTTAATAATTCTCTATTATCCAATCAGGTAAGTACTACCAATATCAAGTATTGATCAATAATCCTTCATTATAAAGTTAGCATGCTTAAAATCACGGCATTTGCAGTTCTGCTACTAACACTTCAAGCTTTTTCAATTCGACAGTTTGCTGGCAGAGAGTCATCAGCTAAAATAACCTACCCCATTCGACTCGCCTACATCGATCGTAGCACTGCTTGGTATGGCGATAAGATTGCTGCAGGACTCGGAGTCCCAGGATATGCTCAGCCACACGATTACAATTTCATATTACTGGCTTTCTGGAGCTGCGCTGGAGCTCCTAAGGATATGGCGATGATTTGGGCAAGTGCCATGACCTACTTTGCTCAAGGAAATTCCTTCGGCAATAATACTCAGGAAATCCAAAAAGCGTTGAAAAAGATATACAATGCACATGGTATCAAAGTACTTATTAGTGCTTTTGGAGATAGTGAGTTTCCGACTTCAGCAGGTGAAGACCCAGTTGCCTGTGGGCATAAATTAGGTCAATTTGTCAAGTAAAACAACCTTGATGGTGCTGACATTGATTGGGAAGATAACACTGCCATGAGTAAAGGAACTGGTGAAGATTGGCTCATCAAATTTACTAAAGCTGTCAGGGAAGAAATTCCCGATCATATCCTCTCCCACGCCCCTCAAGCCCCTTACTTCAAGAAAGAATACTACACTAATGGAGCCTACATCACTGTGAACAAGGAGGTTGGTCACATGATCGACTTCTACATGATTCAGTTTTACAATCAAGTCGAAACCTAATACAGCACATATGAGGAGCTTTTCATCAAGGCAACAGGCCCGTACTTCAATGGAACTTCAGTCAAATAGATTGCAGCCAGAGGTGTTCCTCTCAAGAAACTGGTGGTGGGCAAGCCTATCCTTCGTTCTGATGCTTCCAATACAGGATGGGTGAACCAGACTCATCTCGGACAGTGGTCTCTCAAGGCTTTTGAGGAACTAAAATGGTATGCTGGAATCGGGCATTGGCAGTATCCTTCCGATCTGACAGGTCAGGCTATTGTGGATTCCGCAGGTAAGCTGAAGGAGAAATGTACATAGACAAAGACCTGCAAATGATGTCCTAGTAAACTCGTTTATTCTTATTTCAAATATAATTGACGACAATAATTTTTTAATGCGAAGAATCATATTTCTATTAAATTTTTCATTGGAAGCGCTTCTCTTCTTTAAGAAAAATACAAGCAGAGGGAAAATACAAATGATTTATCTATCACCATATACCTAACAATATTCAAAAGAGCATCAATAAGTAATATCAATAAATAATCCTATCAATGCAACAAATCTTACTCTTGTTAATTCTAGCCATCCTCTCTTTGGGTTTCCACATTGAACAGATTTAAAAAACTATCACAACCGGTCCTCCTGCTAACAACTATCCCATCAGAGCTGTCTACATCGATCGGTCACAATATTGGTATGGTGATAAGATAGCGATCGCTTTGGGAGTGCCAGGATATGCTCCTGCTCACGAATATAACTATATCGTGTTGGCTTTCTGGAGCTGTAACAATAACCCTGCTGACATGGCTCTGATTTGGGCAAGTGCCTATGAATTTTTTGCACAAGGAAATTCTTTTGGCAATAGCACTCAGGAAATCCAAAAAACTCTCAGAGCCAAGTATAATGAAGCTGGGATTAAGATCATGGTGAGTGCCTTTGGATCTACTGAGTTTCCGACCAGTGCTGGAATGGATCCTCATGTCTGTGCTCAGAAACTTGGCAAATTTGTCAAGGAAAACAATCTTGATGGGGCTGATATTGACTGGGAAGATAATGAAGCCATGGTGAGAGGCGATGGAGAAGCTTGGCTTATAAATTTCACTAAAACTCTGAGAGCTGAACTCCCTGAGCATATAATCAGTTTTGCTCCTTAAGCTCCCTATTTCAAGAATGAATACTACAAGAACGGAGGCTTCAAGACTGTCAATGACAAAGTGGGAGATCTCATTGATTTTTACCTTGTTCAGTTCTACAATCAAGTCGAAACTAAGTACGATAGCTATGAGGAGCTGTTTATTCACTCCTCAGGCCCTGAGTTCAACGGAACTGCAGTCAAAGAGATCAACGAAAGAGGAATTCCTCTCAGAAAAATTGTGATTGGAAAGCCAATCTTGCCCAGTGATGCCTCGAATACTGGATGGGTCAACCAAACTGAACTTGGTAGCTTTGCTGAGAAAGGATTCTCAAAACTAGGCTGGTACGGTGGAATCATGCACTGGCAGTATTCTTCGGACCTTTCAGGAAATTCCATTATCGAAGCAGCTGGAGAACTTATGAAGAAATGCCAGAAAACTAAAGAATGTGTTTGATTAAGTCGCTTTGAAAATCATTATATGTTTGATTGATAAAGTTAATAAAATTTAATAATATAGGAGCTTGATGTAGACTAATATCCGCAGTTTTGTGCCTCTCGATAAACTTGGAGAAGGCTCTTTTGCCTCTGTTTACAAGGTCAGAAGAGTATGCGATAACAAAATATACGCTCTAAAGAAAGTACATCTCATCTGACTTAGATTAGAATGAACCACCTTCCACAGAAGGCCAAGTAAAACGCCTTAAATGAGGTACGACTGCTTGCCTCTCTTAGTTCTCCCTACATTGTTGGCTACTATGAAGCATTTTTCGACGAAAACATTGAATGTTTGTGCATCGTAATGGAGTACGCCGAGCAAGGTGATCTTCGCAAACAGATCAATAGCATCAAAAGTCAAAAGAAGATGATGACCTAAATCTAAATATGGAAGATAATGATTCATTTGCTCCATGGACTGAGGTTGCTCCACAACAATGATATCCTTCACAGAGACCTCAAACTGGAGAATATCATGGTTTCCCAGCAAATGTACAAGATTGGGGATATGAATGTCTCGAAAATCAATAAATTCGGCCTGGTGGAGACTCAAACTGGCACCCCATACTATGCCAGTCCTGAAGTATGGAAAGATGAGCCCTACAATGAAAAGTCAGATATCTGGTCATTGGGTTGCATTTTGTATGAAATGACAACCTTCAGGCCTCCATTCAGCGGAACCAACATGAATGACCTTCACAAAAACATCATGAGAGGCACATACCACCCGATTCCTAAGCTATACTCAAACGAACTAGCTAGTATCATTTACAGCTGTCTGAAACTGTCTCCAAAGCAGAGGCCAGGGGTTAGTGAGTTGCTTGAAAACTGGTCTTTGAAAATGTATGAAAATATATGCATTGACTACAAAATTGAGGAGAAAAATACTAACATACAGATGCTAAGAACAATTACTCTGCCTAAGAATATCAATGAACTCAACAAACATCTTCCAAAGTCAAATTATCATACTGACAAAGGATAATCCATTGCTGAAGTCAAATAAAAAGTTGTAGAAAAGATCAAAGAGATGAATGAAATTTTTCAAGAAAAAAAGCGTGAGACTGTTTAAAATTAACCTTCAATGACTCACACAGAGCCAATTTAGCCCATCCTTGAAGTACCAGAAGAGTTATTTTCCAAGCCTTATCTTGAAATACCTACTTAAGAGCAAATTGCTAAATAATTTATCTAAAGAGAAGAGATCAGTTCTTCAAATAATAAAGTCTAAGTTTCTGAAAGCCTACCTTAGATTGTATCTTAGCCTTCCCATAAGCCACTTCATTTGCCGATGAAAAAGCTTTGCTCTCTTAATGAAATTGTTGACAGTGTTCAGAAAAATCCCGAAGCATTGCCTTCTTCAGACAGCATAAAATAACCAGAAAGCATCAAAAGTCTCGAATAGATAGAGAGCTTCAATAGACTGATTGAGAGAATAAAATCTAGCTCAAAGAGTCATTCTCTGAAGGCTGTTGTTGAGTAAGTTGAGATAAAAAAGCCAAGAAGAACTTTGGGCTCCAAAGACAATAAGGTCGCTTCTGAGCCGATGAGAAAGTCAAAAAGTAAATCTATGAAGCGAACTGAGAGAAGCATGAGCAAGGATACCTTGAAGGAGAGTAACAAAGAGAGGAAGCTGTAATCAGTTGACTTTTGCAAGAACATTTCAAAGAGCAATAAAAATTACAAGATAGGATGTTACTCTGACAGGAAAGCTGTTTTAAACAGCTAGAATCCTCAGAATAAACTGGTTGACAAATACAATTTACAGCCGGTAAATAACAAATATACAAAAATCTTAGAATAAGCCAAGTCCTATCTGAAGAGGAGCTCAAGCAAGCATAGAAAAATTTTTTGAGATATTTTATGATATGACA
>Ga0100378_1004397_pt1 | contig 13128 bp, 13 predicted proteins | sample CryGeymeta201502_FD_81535 | JGI IMG/M metagenome (GOLD analysis project Ga0100378, IMG submission 81535) | Groundwater microbial communities from Crystal Geyser aquifers in Utah, USA - Crystal Geyser metaG 2015-02 | ecosystem: Environmental > Aquatic > Deep subsurface > Groundwater | place: USA...
AGGTAAAGCGCCTAAACCAAAAGAATTTTTAAGTTATCACAATAGCACGGTCGAGCTAGTGAATCGCGATAATATTGAAGATAATTTTTTGAAGTATTAATAGTAACTAATGAAGTTGCTTATGGTTTGGGCACGTTGATTCATTGATTATCAAGCTTATTTCAGCCGTCTTTTTTTAAGGCGGCTTTAGCTTTTATTTAAGCATTTTTTAGCTTCATTTCTACTTTCACTTTTTAGGGAAAATATGCTAAAATGGAGATAATGTCCGTAATAGATTTTTTGACTTATATTTTTAAGATTTTTTTCCGCTTTAATGTTCGATTATCTGCAACAATTCAATAAACTTCCCAAGGAACTAAGGGAAAAAGTATCTTCACCGGCAGCGATGGATATTTTGTCGTCTTTGGAAAGTAAGTACAAGGTTAACTTAGCCATGTTAGTCATGCAAGTGATGGTTAAACAGGTATTAATGAAGGATTTGACGGCTCACCTTATTACAGAAATGTCTCTAAGTCCGGAACAGGCCCAGTCTCTTAATAAAGAATTGCAGGAGAAATTGTTTTTTTCTGTGGCTACTTACTTAGGCTTGAAAATGGCGCCACCGCTTAGTCCAGAGGACAAAGAATTAGAACAATTAATGAAAGATAATGCGGTTATTTTACCTAGTTCTGATTTAATGAATCGTTGTCGACAAATATTACTTACTTATCGCAAGGGCATAAGAACGAAGATTGATACTCGAGCCGCCTTAGAGCGAAATGTTAATCAGGGAGGACTTGGACTTGACCCGGCTACTGCCGATCGTTTACTTAGGGCCTTAGATTTACCTGTTTCACCTAAACAAGCAGAGGTGGCTAGACCTAAAGCTTCGGCTGAACTTAATAATTTAATCAATCAGCAAGACGGTGCTTCCTATAATCTAAAATCAGCTATTGCCAGTGGACAAATAAAAGCGCCAGAGGCTTTGGCAAAAAAATTCAAGCAAAATACTCTAGACACCAAACATGAACTAGAAGCGCCAGAAGATGAATTAGAACTTGCTGCACCAGCGCCAATATTATCTTTACAAGAAGCAGCTGATAATACTCCAGAGAAGAAGGAAGAAAAAAATGACTCATCGGTGGTAAATAAGCAATCCCAGGATGATAAAAAACAGGCTATTCCTGTAATGAAGCCTGTCTCAGAAACAGAAGCTAGCCCAGTTTCTCCATTGCCTGCGCAGACAGATGTAATTGAAGGGGGCAATAAGGCTGAAAGGGCTGTTATCCAAAACATTAATGTTGATCAACCAGAAGTAGATGCTATTCCTGCCATGGGAGAGGCAGAGAGTGTGGCTGCACAAGCCGCTGCTAGTTCTAATGCTAAAATGAAAGAGGCTCAAGTGGAGGCGCTTAAACCAGTGACTGCTACGAGCATGGCTTTTAAAAAAGCACCTTCAGAATTATCTGGACTCTGGGCAAAGCTCTTTAAGGAGAAGGCAAATATGGACGCTAATGCTAAGCGTGGCTCTGGGTTATCAACTTTATCTAGTAATCATTTAGAAGAGGCGGTTAAGGCTGCAGTAAAAGAGTCCGCCGTTTCGGCTCGTCCATCTGCAGGGAGTGATTCTCGCACCAAGATAGAAGATGTAAAGATACGTCCGAAAGTAATGGGACCTTTAGAAGAATTACGTTATTTAGATTTAGTCAATTTTCGTCGCTTAGGTTCAACTCCTAAAGAAATTACCACTAAAATTGTTAATAAGATTCATTTATTAGAAAAGGACGGCTATGATCGCATGGTTGAAGGAGTTAAGGCTTGGCGCCAGAGCCCCGTCAATCGTCTATATGTTCGTTTAGCACAAGAAGCAGTAGTTAATGGCATGACTTTACGTGAAGCTATAGCTAATAGGCAGGCGGAAAAGAAAGAAAGTCTCAGTATGGAAGAAATTGAAGCTATAGTTGATATGAATAATCAATTAATGTTCTAATATGCAACAATTTACCGTTCCTCAATTTATTGATGTTGAAAGCAAAATCATTGGTCCAATTACGACCAGACAGTTTTTGATTTTTCTGGGGGCGGCTACTATTATTGGTGTTAGTTATAAAATTTTTGATTTTGCCTTATTTCTAACCATTGGTATTGTGGTTTTTGCGGTTGCTGGTACTTTTGCCTTTTTGAAAATTAATGGACGGCCCTTTCATTTTTTTGTCTTAAATTTAATTCAAACGTGGCGCCGCCCTAGCCTAAGAGTATGGAATCATATATTGGGTTACGTTGAACGACCCGATGCTATCGATGTTGTTAAAGAAGAAAAAATAATAGTAAAAAAGGAACCATTTAAGTCTTCACGTTTAGCTGATTTAGCTTTGGTGGTTGATACTAAGGGTCGTTATCGTGGTGATAATAGTGAAGACATTTAATTCTATGGCTAAAACAAACAGTTTAGTAAGAAATAAAGTGAACGTATCCACTCAGCAGTATTTAGACATTGCTGAGATTAAAGATGATGTGGTAATCATGAAGGATGGCACTTTAAGAGCGGTTCTGCTGGTTTCAAGTATTAATTTTGCCTTAAAGAGTGAAGATGAACAAAATGCAGTTATTAATTCCTATGTCATGTTTTTAAACAATCTCAACTTTATGTTGGAGATTGTTATCCAGTCACGTGAACTAGATATTGATAATTACATTACCTATTTGAAAGACAAAGAAAAGCAGCAAATTAATAAATTACTCAAAATCCAAACCTCAGAATATATTGAATATATTAAAGAGCTGACTTCTTTGGGTAAAATCATGAATAAACGTTTCTTTGTAGTTGTTCCCTATGATCCGTTAACGGATAAGCATAAAGGTTTTTTCTCTTTATTGGGAGAGGCTTTAAAGCCAGCCACTTCAATTAAACTGAAAGATAAAAGCTTTAAGCGTTATAAAGAGATGCTTGACCGTCGTCTAGATAGTGTTATTGGTGGGATGGAATCAATGGGCGTTAGTGTGGCCCGCCTGGATACTCAAAGTCTAATTGAACTTTATTATAAAACATATAATCCAGAAACAGCTAAGAATCAAAACCTAGTTGATTTAGAAAAATTAAGAGTAGATACTAACTAATCCGAGCTATGATTAATTTTAATAGAGGCGAAGACAAAGAAAAAATAACTCTCAATACTCCTATTAACTTATCCTCCAGGAATAAGGACAAGGGTGCGCAGATTGAGGCTGATCCAGAATTAACTCGAGAGATTATTGAAGAGGAAAAAGCCTTTAGAAGAGGTGTTTTAACGGTGCGTGACATTATTTCACCAGCTAGCCTACAAGTACATCCAACTCATTTAAGTTTAGGCTCAAAATTCGTTAGAACTCTCTTTATTATTGCCTATCCTCGCTATATAAGTGTCGGTTGGTTTGCTCCAATTATCAATCTTAATCTCACTTTTGATGTTTCCATGTTTTTCTATCCAGTTAAAAGTGCGGTTATTTTAAAACAATTAAAGAATAAAGTAGGAGCCTTGGAGGCACAGATTATTTCTGATGCTGAGAAGGGGGCCGCTCGTGATCCTTTACGAGAAACAGCGTTACGTGATATTGAATATTTGCGCGACGCTCTAACTCAAGGAACAGAAAAGTTCTTCCAGTTTTCTTTATATGTAACTTTGTATGCTGATAATATGGAAGAACTTGATCGTATGTCTGATCAGGTGGAAGATATCTTTGGCTCACGCTTAGTTTATTCTCGCCGTGTTTATTTCCAGGCGGAACAAGGCTTTAATTCCACTCTACCTTTAGGTAATGATGAACTTTATATTACTTTTAATATGAATTCATCACCGATTGCTTCTTCCTTCCCATTTATTTCTAGTGAGCTAACCAGTGATCGTGGCATTTTATATGGTATTAATCGCCATAATAATAGTTTAATTTTATTTGATCGCTTTTCTTTGCAGAATGCTAACTCAGTTGTTTTCGCTACTTCTGGTGCTGGTAAATCATATGCAATTAAATTGGAAATTCTACGCTCTTTAATGTTAGGAGCGGAAGTGATTGTGATTGATCCAGAATATGAATATAAACACTTATCAGAAGCAGTTGGTGGCACCTATGTTAATATTTCTTTAGCTTCAGAAAATAAGATTAACCCTTTTGATCTACCACGCGCTATTGGTGGTGAAGCCAAAGCTAAGGATATTATTCGTAGTGCCGTTATTACCTTAAAAGGTCTAGTGCGCTTGATGTTAGGTAAGTTAAATTATGATGAGGATTCAATTGTTGATCGAGCCCTACTTGAAACATACGCTAAAAAAGATATTACACCAGACTCTGATCTATCTACCATTGAAGCGCCGGTAATGACAGACTTTGAACAAGTGCTTGACGGTATGGAGGGTGGCGCTGATTTAGCTTTACGTTTAAAGAAATATACCGAAGGTACCTTTGCCGGCTTACTTAACAGTCCTACCAACGTAGAAATGAATAATCAATTAGTTTGTTTTTCTGTCCGTGACTTAGAAGATGAGTTGAGACCTTTGGCAATTTATACCATTGTTAATTATATTTGGAATACTGTGCGTAGCGAAATGAAAAAGCGTATTCTAGTGATTGATGAAGCTTGGTGGATGATGCAAAACGAAGATAGTGCTAAATTTATTTTTGCCCTAGTTAAACGTTGCCGTAAGTACTATCTAGGTGTTACCACAATTACTCAGGATGTAAATGACTTTTTAACCTCTCCTTATGGTAAGGCGATTGTAACCAACTCTTCTTTACAGATTCTCTTAAAGCAATCTCCGGCTGCTATTGATTTAGTACAAAAAACCTTCCTTTTAACGGAAGGAGAAAAATATCTATTATTAGAATGTGGTGTGGGTGAGGGCATTTTCTTTGCTGGTAATAAGCACGTAGCCATGAAAGTAGTGGCTTCCTACGCCGAAGATCAGTTAATTACTTCTGACCCACGTCAGTTATTAGAAATTGAAGAAGCTAAAAAAGAATTTGACGAAAGCTTAGCACAAGAACAAAATTAGTATAAAAATATATGAATCGTAACAAAAAATTAGGAATTTTCATCGTTGTCGTCGGTCTGTTGATTATTGCCGCCATTATCTACTTCATCTACATCAAGCGCAGCTTTGCGCCTGCGGTAGTAACTGTGGTGGAGACGCCACCGATTGTGCAATTACCAGTAGTTACCGACACTAGTAGCACGACTCCTGGCGATCGTCCGCGTAACTATCAGCAGTATGATATCTCTCAAGAAGAGGATCATATAACCAATGCTAATGACATCGCTAAGTTAGCATCTGCTTTTACTGAGCGCTTAGGTTCATACTCTAATCAATCAAATTACAGTAACTTTGAGGATCTTAATATTTTTATGACTGATTCCATGCGCGACTGGGCTAAAGGTTATGTAGAAAAAATGCGTCAAGAAAACCCTTATAGTGGCAGCTACTATGGCGTTACCACTAAAGCAGTGAGCACGGAGGTCAATAAATTTGATGATAAATTAGGTAGCGCCGAAGTTATCATTGGCACACAAAGAAGGGAAATTAATCTTGATGGAGGAGAAAATAATTACCAACAGAATTTGCGCCTCACCTTTGTAAAACAATCAGAGCAGTGGTTAGTTGATGGTGCTTATTGGCTTAAATAAAATGGCAATTAAGAAAATATACATTTGTTCGCATTGCGACGCCCAATCCCCAAAGTGGAGTGGGCGTTGCTTAGAGTGTGGCTCTTGGGGAACTCTATCAGAAAGTATTAGCGATACTCAAAGTGAGAAAAAAAATGAGGCCAAAAAGGTAGGGGACGCTTCTGTTCTTGATTTGCGCAGTTTAAAGAATGATCCCGAGATAAGAATAAAGAGTGGTTGGGAGGAAATTGATCGTGTCCTTGGTGGTGGCCTCTTACCTGGCTCGCTCCTGCTTTTAAGTGGTGAACCAGGTATTGGCAAGAGCACCTTAGCGGCTCAATTGGCCGATACCCTGAGTGCTAAGGGGGAAGTTTTATATGTTAGCGGGGAAGAGTCAGCTATTCAAGTTAAAAATCGTTTAGAAAGGTTAAAATGTGACTTAAGTCGCCTCCGCTTTATTGGTGAAACTAGTGTAGAAAAAATAGCTGGTGCAGCCTTGAAGTTAAAACCAGCTTTGATTGTAGTTGATTCTATCCAAACCGTCTATTCGTCCCTAATTCTTTCGGAAGCTGGTAGTCTTAGTCAGATTAGGGCAGTAGCAGTGAAATTTTTGGAAATTGCCAAGGAGTATGGCATCAGTGTTCTTCTAATTGGACATATCACTAAAGATGGACAGGTAGCTGGACCAAAGTCACTTGAACATATTGTTGATACTGTTTTAACTTTAGAAAATGAGCCTGGTAGTAATTATTGTCTGCTGCGTACTAGTAAGAACCGCTTTGGTTCAGTGAATGAACTAGGAGTATTAGAAATGACCAGTACGGGCTTTGTGGAGGCTAAGGACCCAAGCTCAGTCTTCTTGGGCTCAGGCGCAGCCTCTATTCCTGGTTCAGTGATTGGTTGTGTGCTTGAAGGTAGTCGACCTTTTTTGGTAAATATCCAAGCCTTGGTTACTCGTACAGTCTGTGGCTATCCTCAGCGCAAGTCTAGCGGCTTAGACTTGAATCGTTTGCAAGTTTTAAGCGCGGTGATTGCTAAACGCAGTCAAATTAATCTAGTCACTCGTGATATAATCTTAAATGTTGTTGGTGGTTTAAAAATAAATGAACCAGCTTTAGATTTAGCTGTTTGTGCGGCCATAATCTCCTCATATTTGAATAAGCCCTTAACTTCTGGTATGGTAATAATTGGTGAAGTTGGTCTCGGAGCAGAGCTTCGCCCAGTCTTTCGCCTTGAACAACGTCTCAAGGAGGCCGAGAAATTGGGCTTTAAGAGCGCAATTGTCCCCGAAGGGGCTGAATATAAGTCTGGTAAGCTGAAATTACTTAAAATCAAGAATTTAGGGGAATTAGTGGATTTAATGAAATAGGGCTTGACAATAGTTGTATAAAATGATATAATAAAACATTTTTACTTTGAAAAAGATTTTTAAAGGTTTATAAGAGTTGATCAAATTGGTCGATTGTTATAAACCTTTAAAAAAAGCACAATGAAAAAAAACATCGTATTGATAACAAGAATTTTTTTAACACTCGTAGTAATTATCGCAGCTCTAAGCTTTGGCTACTTATTAGTAGCTTTGATCGCTTTTGCGGGCATGCTAGACAACGGAGGAACCGGAACCGTTCTTGAACTAATGAAAAATCCTGTTTTTTCAGGAATAATATTTGGTTCGATAATTTGGTCTATATTTTTAAAGAGGACCAGAAGAAGAATGGAAAACCTGGTGCGCTAAAAATTCTACAAAGATCTCATGCCCTTCACTTCTAGTTGGAGGGCTTTTTTTATAGAAAAATTATCTGGGTAAAATAAAAACCTCCGTTTAGGGCGGAGGGTTTGTATTGGTGTGTTAAGTTTTTTAATTTAGCTCGTGTGTGAACTTTCTTTGCTTTTTTAGCTTGCTGTTAATTTTTTCTGTTTTCTTTTTTTCGAAAGTTTTTTTGATTTTAGCTATGTCTTCTTCTGCCATTTTTAACTCATGCAGCGGAATGGTTCGCGGTAACGTTTTATCGTTGCAATCACTGCAATTTCTTGGGTCTTTCACCAAGAGTTGTTTTTTTTCTCTGAAGAGGCTGTCTTTCTCAATGGCAACTTCTATCCCATTGTAATCGGCAAAGTAGCACATGATTTATTTTTTTTAATGATACAATATGTTAATTATATTTGTATGGTATCTATTTTTACTATTTTTGTCAAATCTACTCAAGGTGAGTTTCGTTGCTTTCACTTGTAAGCAGGCGTTTTTTAATTAAGGGATGTTTGGATAAATTAGGGTCACGATTTATTATTTCAGTGGCAGCCATTTGGGCTTTTTTAATAAGTTCGTGGTCAAATAGGGAAGCAATTTTTAATTCAGGAAAACCGCTTTGTACTAGTCCATATAAATCACCAGCACCTCTTAATTTTAAGTCCATCTTCGCTAAAGAAAGGCCGTCATTATATTTACTTAAAGCTTGTAGTCTTAAAGCTGTTTAGAACTTTGTTGATCATTGCTAGCAAGCAGAAGGCAATATGATTGCTCATCGCCACGACCAACTCGTCCTCTAAATTGGTGTAATTGAGCCAAGCCAAAGCGCTCAGCGCCCTCAATAAGCATAACGCTGGCATTAGGAACATCTACGCCAACCTCAACTACGGCTGTAGCTACTAAAATATTTATTTTGCCCTCAGCAAATTCCTTCATTATCTTTTCTTTCTCATTACTTTTCAAGCGGCCATGGATAAAGCCGATATTTAGTTCGGGGAAAATGTCATTTTTTAAATATTTGTACTCGCTTGTCGCTGATTTAACTCCTAATTTGTCAGATTCATTAACCAGGGGGCAAATTATAAAAGCCTGTTGCCCTAGTTTTATTTTTTGTAAAATAAAATCATAGGCTTGTTGACGATTATCTTCAGCAATAACCTTCGTAATGATTGGTTTGCGATTCTTAGGTAATTCTTTAATTAATGATAAATCAAGATCTCCATAAATAGCCAGAGCTAAAGAGCGAGGAATAGGGGTGGCGGTCATAGAGAGGAAGTGTGGCCAAAGCTCTCCACTTTGTTGTAGTTTTTGCCTTTGACGGACACCGAAACGATGTTGTTCATCTACAATAACAAGAGCTAAGCGAGGAATGCTATAATTTTGAATTAAGGCTTGGGTCCCGATAATTATTTCCGCTTCATTAATTATTTTTTGGCGTCTCTCTTCTTTCTTTTTTGGTAGGTCAAAAGTTGCTTCTGCCTGACTACCGGTGAGTAGAGCCAATTTAGTGTTAAAGGGGGCAAGTAGTTTGCTAATACTGCCATAATGCTGGCTAGCTAATATTTCGGTAGGGGCCATTAAAGCGCCTTGGTGTTTATTTATAGCCACATTAAACAAGGCCATAGCCGCTACCACTGTTTTACCTGAACCAACATCGCCTTCAAGTAGTCTAGACATGGGCGAGTTGCGATCAATATCTTGTAGTATTTCCCAAGCAGCTTGTTTTTGTCCATTTGTCAGATTAAAAGGAAGACGGTTAACGAATTGTCTAGTTAATATTTCTTGAAAAGGAATTTTAGGGGCAGGTTTATTTTGTAGTTGATATTTTAAAGCTTGTGATCGTAATTGTCTGAGAAACAATTCATCAAAGCCTAGTCGTTGTCGAGCTTTTTGCGCTTCTTTTAAGTCTTTAGGAAAATGAGCTTGTTTAATCGCTTCGGCTATTGGTAGTAGGTTCAGGGTTTTTAAAATATCTGCTGGTAGCCACTCTTCAATCTTAGTGGCAGCTGGCAGGGCTTGTTTTATTAAAAAGCGTAATTGTTTTTCAGTTAAGCTGGCTGTGAGGGAATAGACAGGAACTAGGCCTTGAGTATGGATTAATTGTTTATCGCCAGCTTTTTCATATTGTGGTGAAACAAGGCTGAGCTGACCATAGCTCTCAGCTGTTTTGCCGGCTAAAGAAACCTCATCTCCTGGTTTGAGATTTTGAGCAATGAATGGTTGATTAAACCAAATAACCTTAATCGTGCCACTATCGTCACTAACTAAGGCCTCTGTTAGTTGTCTTTTTTGCCGAGAACTCCGTTTATTTTGAATAAGTTCAACAGTTCCGCTAATACTAACGATCTGTCCGGCCACCACCTTATTAATCGGAACAGATTGACTAAAGTCGTCATAGCGAAAAGGGAAATAGAAAAGTAAGTCTTGAACTGTTTCCAGCCCTAGTCTTTTTAAGTGTTGAGCAGTACTGTGACCGACCCTATTAAGAGCCGATAAAGGGACGCTAAGTAGCATTTTACAAAAATAAGCGCCAAGCAGGCGCCTATTATTAAGATATTTATGTGCCCCCACCAGGAATCGAACCTGGATTACAAGATCCGCAATCTTGCGTTCTATCCATTAAACTATAAGGGCTAAAAAAGATATTGAACGATAGGCGAATTATACTATAGCTTCAGTAATTTCGTCAACTGCTCTGATAAAGGTGGCCCTACACGGTCCAAATCCTCGTCCAAGTAGCTTAGTAGATAATTGCGCACTGTCAAAGCATCTTGTCTTCGCAAAGGAATAGCTAAGCGCGGCATCATTTTATTATTAAATTCAAAATATAGATTTTTAATACTTTGCTTTGGCTTATATAAAACACAAAAGTTTTTAATGGCGTCATAATCATAGAAACGACGACCAATATCAACACCTTCAGGGCCAAGTTTAATGGTAACCATACGTGCTTCCTGGCTGTCGTGTACAATCATAATGGCAATAGCAATAATGATGATGAGAGCAAAAAGAAAGTTGGAGTTGGCGCCAAGAAAAACAATCTGCCAAGCACTAATGGTGAAAAATGATAGAAAAAGACAAATTAAAACAAAGAGGCTGGCTAGTATATACCAGGTTTTGTTTCTTTTTGGTCTAGAGTATTCTGGGACTTGCCACTGGATAATATTTTTTTCGTTGTTTTTTGCAGACATATAGTTTGACAAGCAATAATAGATTTTATATAGTGATTATACCATAAAAATGAAAAGAAAAAAATGGTGGTTAGACCCGCCTTTTTATTCGCTAATTGTGAACGTACAGAGGCGGTATTTGTTGGTAGTGGTCATAAAAAAAGAAAGGAGAGCAGAGGAGTAGACAGGGGTGAATAAAAGCGTTAAGCTTTAAGAGCGTGAGACAATGTAATAAATATTGGAGAGGTGGCTGAGCGGCTGAAAGCGGCAGGTTGCTAACCTGTTATAGGGGTTTTACCCCTATCCGGGGTTCGAATCCCCGCCTCTCCGCACACATAAAATAGTCCTAATTTTTGAACTGTACCCCATAAAGTGGACACGGAATGAACTGTACCCCATAAAGTGGACACGGTGATCTGTGCCCCAAAAAGTAGACACGTTCGTGTCTGCTTTTTTGATTATTCAACTTAAGTTAATTTCATAAAAATTTTAAGAAAATCTTAACGTGGCTTCATGTTCATTTTGCTATGCTGATGACATATGAAAAATGATAAACAAAATAAAGAAATATTAATCTATCAAACTAAATCAGGAGCAATTGAGATTAAAAAAGATGCAAGCTCTGATATGATTTGGGCGCCACAGGCACAAATTGCCAAGCTTTTTAGCGTGGATCAGTCCGTAGTATCTCGTCATATTAGAAATATTTTTAAAGATGAAGAAATTGAAGAAAAAAGCAATATGCAAAAAATGCATAATGCAAATTCGGATAAGCCAGTAATGTATTATTCTTTAGATGTTATTTTAAGCGTAGGCTATAGAACGAATTCTAAGATCGCTATTGAATTTCGTAAATGGGCAACTCAAACATTGCGTTCATATATTACGGATGGTTATGCGATCAATAGAAATCGTATTGCTAAAAACTATGAGCAATTTATGCAAGCAGTTGATGATGTAAAAAGGCTTTTACCGCCAGGAGCTAACATAGATACAGAAAGTGTTTTGGAATTAATCAACATGTTTGCTAGTACCTGGCTGTCACTTGATGCTTACGATAAAGATTCTCTATCAACAAAAGGGGCGACTAAAAAAGATGTATCTCTGAGCGTTGAGAAGCTTTCAGAAAATTTACATAAATTAAAGCAGATATTGATTACAAAGGAGGAGGCGAGCGATATCTTTGGTTTAGAGCGGAGAAGTGGGGCTCTAGCAGGAATTATTGGCAATGTTATGCAAAGATTTGCTGGTCAGGAATTATATAGCAGTGTGGAAGAAAAAGCGGCTCATCTCCTATATTTTATAGTCAAAGATCATCCTTTTGCCGACGGCAACAAGCGTTCTGGCGCCTTTTCTTTTATCTGGTTTTTGCGACAAGCAAAAATATTAGATAAAACTAAAATAACTCCACCAGCCCTGACAGCTTTAACCATTCTAGTCGCTGAGAGCAGACCAAGAGAAAAAGATAAGATGATTCAATTAATTCTAACTTTATTGAAGTAAATATTTATATCACTTCTTTTATCTTTTACCCTTCTCTAAACTTTTTAAAACTTGCAGATATAAATCTTCCACTATTTTTGCCTGTTTTTTACCGCTTTTAAAATAATGATCAAGACCGGGAGCGGCATTAATTTCAATGATCCAATATTTATCTATGGGCCTGTTAATTTCTCCGGAAACTATTAAATCAACTCCACAAAAACGTAGACCCATGTCACGTGTTAGTTTAATGGCTAAATCTTTATAGCTTTTATGAATAATATTGGTGACATCAACGGCTTCGCCACCAGTGGAGAGGTTGGCGTTATAGAGTAGGTCAATTTTTTCTCCTTTTTTAGGAATAGAATTCATCGTTAGTCCTTGGTGTCTGAGCTTACTTATAATACGATGATCGTCTAGCTTAATCTGAGTGTCACGTCTCTCTTTATTAAAATTACGCTGCTTGATTTTTAGTAATTTGAGAATATTACTTTTACCATCGCCCACTACACTTAAAGCTAGGCGCTGGTAGGCAGAAATAACTTTATTATCAAGAACGACTAGACGGTAGTCATCGCCTTCAACATATTTTTGTACAAGAGCAACATGATCATGTTTAAAAATCTCCTTCATGCCTTGATCAAATTCTCGTTTGTTGTAGACCAAGGACACGCTTACTCCTTGGCTACCACTATTAGGTTTGATAATCACTGGCAATCCTAGTCTTTCGGCATAGCTATAGGCGCCACGTCTGTCGCGTTTAGGCATCTTTAAAACTTGGCTGAAATGATCGTTAAAAAAAGTTTTTGAACCCGGGATAATTGAATAGGACATCATACTCATAAAATGATGCGCATAATCTTTGTCTTTAGCTATATCAGCTGCTCCTACCGGGTTTAAATCCAGGGTGTTATAGCGAAAATAGCTATGACTTCCATTTTTGAAACTAATTTGGCCAGCAATATGCCATTTAGGTTCTAAATATACCTTAGCGCCAATTTTTGGTGCTACTTTTTGTAGTATTTGGGCCATAGCTAAGCATTCTTTTTCCATATCATTGAAATAATGATTTAGAAGATAGTATTATTATAATCTAATTCTAGAAAAGAGCGAAC
>Ga0100378_1004400_pt1 | contig 13127 bp, 11 predicted proteins | sample CryGeymeta201502_FD_81535 | JGI IMG/M metagenome (GOLD analysis project Ga0100378, IMG submission 81535) | Groundwater microbial communities from Crystal Geyser aquifers in Utah, USA - Crystal Geyser metaG 2015-02 | ecosystem: Environmental > Aquatic > Deep subsurface > Groundwater | place: USA...
CATGTGATGCCGGCATACAAAGACTATTTGCTACCCTATAAAGAGCAATGCGATGAAATTATCACCAACAATACCCATGTTGCTGATGATATCATACAACTTACAAGCCAGATATCCGGAACTTTAAGAAAAAAAGTGCTTTTAGAATAAGAAACAGGCTTATTAAAGCTGCATTTCAGGTATTTCTCCTTCAATGATCAAGCGGCCTTCGGTGGCTTGTTGTATTTGCTCTACGCTAACTCCAGGAGCGCGTTCTAGTAGTTTGAATCCATTATCCGTAATTTCCATTACGGCCAGTTCTGTAACCACTTTGCTCACACATTTTACTCCTGTTAGCGGCAGTGTACATTGACGCAAAAGCTTTGATTCGCCTGCACGATTGGTGTGCATCATGGCCACAATAATGTTTTGAGCCGAAGCCACCAAATCCATGGCTCCACCCATGCCTTTCACCATTTTTCCAGGAATTTTCCAGTTGGCAATATCGCCCTGGTCGCTTACTTCCATGGCGCCAAGCACGGTTAAATGCACATGCTGACCGCGAATCATGGCAAAGCTCGTTGAGCTGTCAAAAAAAGTAGCGCCTGGCTCGGCAGTTATGGTTTGCTTTCCAGCATTGATCAAATCTGCACTTTCTTCACCATCAATAGGAAATGGACCCATGCCCAACATTCCGTTTTCGCTCTGAAACTCAACATCAATTCCTTTAGGAATATAGTTCGCCACCAAGGTCGGAATTCCGATACCTAGGTTTACGTAATATCCATGTTTCAGCTCTTGAGCGATGCGCTGTGCGATTCCATTTTTATCTAATGCCATTGTCTTGTTTTTTTAGTGATTACCACTACTTTTCCTTTTCCAAAAACGCAACTTGTTATGCAAAACCGTTGCGCTTCCATCGTTCATCATCCAAAAATAGACTTTCAAACGATCATTCTTCATCCGAGGTTCTGGCGTTAAGTATTTATCATAAACCTGAAGCGTGTCTCCTGTGTTTACGTGATCTGCGTCAAACCCTTTGAGTTGGTTTGCATATTCACCTTTATGTGCAATAGAAAACACACTAAGCGGCCAATGGGTATTGTCAACATTTGCCACAAGAGTAGCTTCTAATTCAACCCAAATGAAATCTGAAGAAGCTATTTGTTGCATCTCAGTAGATAAGATTTCTGCATACAGCTGATCACTATTTAATGCTAAATCAGAAGGACCAATAATCGAGTCAAACAACTCATATTTACTTGTGTCAATAGGCAAACCTTTCCACTTTTCCCAATTTGGCAAAAGCAAGTCTGAAAAATTACTTGGGGCATCAAGCGCTAAAAACACTTCTTTATACGCCTGCTTTGTCATCCTCGAAGAATGAATTAAGCCCTGATCAAACTGATAGGTTTGAAATAAATTTAGAGAAACACATAAGAAAATAAGAATGCCCACTGTCCATTTTAGCGTGCGACTTCGACCTTTAATCTTAAAGATAATCGCACCCAAACCAATAGATAATGCTGCATATATCTGAACAATTCCCCTGTTGCCAAAACTTTCAGAATACCACCAATTTGACCAACTTGAAATTATGAATACTTCTAAAAAAACAAATGCAATGAATGCGGCTCGTTGTCTTTTCTCAGGAATATAAATTAAGCCAATCAATGCCAACACCATCAATGGTGAATACAGCAGCCATCCCTTTCGAAAGCTAAACAGGAATTCAAGAAGATGAGGTGGGAATAAGTCAAACCCTTCGCCATTGTTTTGATAACCCATGTAAAACCAGCTGCCAGTAGCCAATTTCCACCTAAGCAACTGAATAAACAATATGCACAATGCAGAAAAAGCAAAGGTCAACCAATATTTTAAATGGTGTTTTTTTTCCGATACTACGTAATTGAACAGTCCTTGATTATTGATATACCAAAGCGCAATGAGCACGAAGGCAAGAAACTCAGTAGGTCTGCACATAATTAGAAGACCAAACGTTAATCCAATAGACACCGCGTTTCTAGACTTTCTGTTTTGCTCTGATTTAGTAAGTAAGAAAAGAAGAAGCGCGTAGAGGAAAAACACATAAACATGTGACATACCCACAGCGCCATATATCTGATGCATAAGATTTGAGCCAAAAAAAAGAGCCAAGAGTGTAAGGGCCGCGCTTTTCGAATCATACTTAATAGTAAGTGTCCTTCTCAGAAGAATAATGGATAAAAAAGCATAAGTCCAATAACTTATATTAATCCAAAGATTATACGGTACCGAAAAGCCGTCAAGTGGTGCGTCAACGATATAAGCATGCAAATGACCCAAAAAGAAAAAGGGTAGCATGAGTATTGAGAGACCGACACTGTATTTTACTTCATGTCCACCAGTGGGCGTTGGGTTTAATTGATATACTGTAGAGCTATTATTGTAGGTATCAACAATTGTGTTTACCCAAGACAAATCGGTAAAGAAAGAATCTTGATAAATGAATGTAGCGGGCAAGTAGAGGTAATATCCAAAGACATCATAAGTCAATATATAATTGATTCCCGTTTGAGTAATGAATACCAGAAAAACTGCAAACAACAGAAGTTGAATCCAATTTGACCGATTCAAGAAAAAACTGAAGCTAACCTTCATGAATTTTGTCTCTTACTTGTTTCATTCTAACATCAGAAATATAGTCTTTCGAAAACAGCTTAATAGTCACCAAACCTTTGTTTAGGTTTAAACAAAAGGTAATCAACACTTAAATTCACTATTACCCATCAAATTTATACCTATAGATGGTCAAACCGTCTGTTTCAGCTATTTTATTCAGCAGCAAGGTTTGGTTTGAATTCGGAATTTGAATTTGTGAATGATTCATCGTTTTGCCAAAATTACTTTCTGGGTTCAACACCAAAATACCCGACTTATTGGTGGGAAGCAATTCGTTTAAAAACACATTCATTCTATCCCAAGCTGGCTCATCATTCATGGCGCCATTCTGCAAAAAGACCGCACTTGGATCATGTGTAGTATGAAGCGCCACAAAATAAGTGTCGTCCCAACCAAAAAAGTCGAGGATAATTCCGTCATCGGGAAGTTTGTTTTTCAAGAGAATCTCACGAACATTTTCCGCACGATTACCGATCAATCTTGGAATGGGTTGCGCAGTGGTCAAGCCAATGTCGCGCACTTGAAACACTGCTTCTTTTAGTCCGCTTGGCGCGAAAAACAAGTGATGAATATTTGCCTCTGGCAACCAAAACGACAATGGAAAAATGAGCACGGCTAAAGCTCCATAAACCACGTTATTCCATTTCGCGCTTGACGCGATAAGCAAAGCAGAATATGGAATAAAAAATACCAGTATCGTAATGGTGAAGCGGTGTTTGAGCAGCAATGTGCCATTGTCTGCTTTTACGATATAAGTAATTAAGACAAACAAAAATGGCAGCAACCAAAGCATTTGTGGTTTGGTCAATTTCTTTTTGAAAATGGAAATAGCAAGCACAATAAGAGTGGCCAATCCTAAAAAGTAACCGGTGTTAATGCCAATAGAAAGAGGAAAAAACAGAATGCGCCTCACGTGCTCGGTCAGCGACATGTGCTCGTTTACACCAGCACGCACCACATTCCAATCATAAGCTCCATTTAACCCATGCAGCGCATCGCCTTGAATGATGTAATTGCCAAGCATCCAAATGGCAGGATAACTTGCCGCAATCACCGTATAAAAAATCAACGTTTTGCGCTGCCCTTGAAGCGCTATCATCCAAAAAAGGAGACCGCTTATTACCCAAGCTTCATAGCGAAATCCGGCTGCTATAGTGATGAAAACACCTGAAAGTATCGCGTGCTTTTGTTTACCACTTTCGGCCGTTTTTTGGGCAAAATACATGGCCCAAATCACAAAAGATATATAAGGAACACCAGCCATTGCCATGAAGCCATTGCGCAATAGCGCTGGTGACAAAATGAAAATGATGGTTGGCAGCCAAGCCGTTTTTTCGCCAAATAGCATGTTGCAGAATTTGTAAAACGGCCAAACGCAAATGGTGAAAACCAGCAGGTTGATGAGCTTTGGCGTAAGCACTAAATCTGGCCATAGCCAAAACCCGATGCCAAGCAAATATTGATGAAATGGAAGCCAAACACCTTGGGCAATGAATTCCATTTTTTCCATCCAAACCCATGACATAAATACGCGCGAAACAGCGTCTGCATCTACAGTTTGTGTAAAAGGCAGGCAGCAAATGCGCAAAATGGCTGCAGCAAACATGAGCCAATACACTCGGCTTTGCATACTAAAAAAACGGGATTGACTCAAAAGCCCCATTGTTTTGGGTTGAGTAAATTATTTGCGCACAGTTCGGTTTTCGATGCGCTTTTCAAAATGCGCTCCTTTGAAAATGCGCTGCACGAATATACCTGGTGTATGAATTTCGTTGGGGTCTAATTCGCCCACAGGCACCAATTCTTCTACTTCGGCTACGGTTATTTTACCCGCCATTGCCATGGCGTGATTAAAGTTTCGTGCTGTTGCGTTGAAGATTAAATTACCAGCCGTATCGCCCTTTTGTGCTTTTACAAAAGCAAAATCAGCGTTAAATGCGTGTTCTAATAAATGAGGTTTGCCGTTGAACCAGCGCACTTCTTTGCCAATGGCCACTTCGGTGCCGTAGCCTGCAGGTGTAAAAAATGCTGGAATGCCCGCTCCGGCAGCGCGACAACGCTCGGCTAAAGTTCCTTGCGGAATAAGCTCTACATCTAGTTCTCCCGAAAGCATTTGGCGTTCAAACTCATCGTTTTCGCCTACATAAGACGAAATCATTTTTTTCACTTGGCGCGTTTCGAGCAGTAAGCCCAATCCAAAACCATCAACACCGGCATTGTTTGAAATGCACGTCAATTCGTTTATTCCGCTTGCGCGAACAGCAGCAATGGCATTTTCTGGAATTCCGCAAAGGCCAAAACCACCAAACATGAAGGTCATGCCGCTTTCAATGCCTTGAACGGCTTCTTCTACACTTGCTACAACTTTATTTATCGCCATGGTTTAATTGTAAATTGATGTTGGATCATCAGGAATTGTTACTCCAAAAGGATCTTGCTCACTTCCTGCTTTATCGCACTCGAAATTATAGTTTTTCAAACTCTCGGGTTTTTCAAAAGGCTTGTCTTGATCTATTTTCAAGCTTTTGTCAGCCCAAACACTTTTCATATAATAACCCCAAATAGGTAAAGCAGTATTAGCTCCTTGACCCCAAGAAGTGTTTAAGAATCGCACACTTCTGTCATCTGCACCAACCCAAACTCCTGTTACCAAATCGGGCACAATAGCCATAAACCAACCGTCAGAGTTTCCTTGTGTGGTTCCCGTTTTTCCTGCAATCTGAACATTAGAAGGAACACCATCATAACCACGTGTTGGGCTATCATATCTCAATCTAATTGCTGTTCCGGTTTTTTTGTTCTCTGGTCCACCGCGCTCGCCTTCCGTAACACCACGCATAAGATCAATCACTTTGAACGCATTTTCGGGACTCATCACCTCTGTTATTTCTTGGCCCGCTTCATAAATCACGTTGCCACCATTGTCTTCTATACGCAACAAATACCTTGGCTCCATTCTAATTCCTTTGTTGGCAAATGTGCTGAAAGCAGTTACCATTTCAAATAAACTAATGTCTGCTACACCTAAGCACAATGCCGGCACTGGATCAATGAAAGATTCGATACCGCACTTGTGCGCATATTGCACGGCTGCTTGTGGTGTAAAGCGCTTCATAACCCAAGCAGTAATGTTGTTCATTGAGTTGGCAAGTCCATATTTCAAGCTCACCTCTACTCCACTAAATGGATCGCCATTGCTTGGCGCCCAATCTTTCAACAAACCAAACTCTCCCTTTTTAAAACCATGCTCTATATCAGGAACCATATGGCAAGCACTTAAGCCAGCTTCAAGGGCCAAACCGTAAACAAATGGCTTAAACGTAGAGCCAACCTGGCGCTTTGCAAGCTGCACGTGATCATAAGCAAAATGCTCATGATCAATACCACCAACCCATGCTTTTATGTGTCCATTTGATGGATCAAGACTCATTAAACCTGCTTGTAAAAAGCTCTTGTAGTATCGAATAGAGTCGTTTGGGGTTAACACTGTATCTATTTCTCCTTTCCACGAGAAAACTTTCATTTCTACAGGAATATCAAACACTAACTCTACCGAATCTTGATCAATTTTTCTGCTTGTATGCTCGCAATCATCTGCTTGACAAACCCAATAATCCACGCCTTCTATATTCTCTTCTTGAATAAAATCGCCTCTTCGATGGCAGTTGCTGCACTCTTTTCCTGTAAGAATTCGATAGCGCTCGCTGCGCTTTCTTGCTGTGCTCATTACGCTTTCTACTTGATCATCAGAAAGACTAGCAAACGGAAAGTTTTTGCGTTTTAATAACTGACTCGAAAACTCTTTTTGAAGGTATTCGCCCAAATAAGTGGCCACTGCATTTTCTGCATATTCCTGCATTTTATAATTGAGGGTGGTGTAGATTTTCAATCCATCTCGATACACATCATAAGCCTCACCATCAGGTTTGGCATATAAATACTCGTCACTATCTTTCACTCGAGTATTCAGCACTTCGGTGACTTTACTACGTAAGGTTTCTCTAAAATAGGGTGCTATTCCTTCATTGTGATCCACACTTTGGTAATCAATACCAAGCGGCAATTGAGATAAAGAGTCAAACTCAGGTTGAGAGATAAACTTGTTTCGCACCATTTGGCCAAGCACCACATTTCTGCGCTGCAAAGTGGTGTCTGGTCTGCGAATCGGATTAAAAAGCGAAGGATTCTTGGCCATACCCACCAACATGGCTGCTTCATGAATTTCTAATGAATCTGGCTTGCAATTGAAATACACTTGAGCGGCCGAATTAACCCCAACTGCGTTATTGACAAAGTCAAACCGGTTGAAATACATGGCCACGATTTCGTTCTTAGTATAATACCGTTCTAGTTTCGAAGCAATAATCCACTCTTTCAACTTTTGCACAACGCGCCTTATTTTGTTTGCCGATTTTTGCTCTGTGAACAGCATTTTGGCCAACTGTTGCGTGATGGTACTTGCACCGCCTTTAGACCCTAAATAAGATACTGCGCGCACAGTGCCACGCACATCAATACCCGGGTGTGTGCGAAAACGTTCGTCTTCGGTTGCAATCAGCGCATTTACTAAATGAGGCGAAAGATCTTTGTAGCGCGCATTAGTTCGGTTTTGATAGAAGTACTTTCCTAGTTCTTTTCCATCACTAGAATAGATCACACTGGCCAAATCACTCTTTGGATTTTCCAAATCTTGAATGGTTGGCATTTTCCCTAAATAGCCTTGTTCGGCAAGAAAGAAAACAAGAAAAACGCTCAGAATTCCAGTGAAAACGAGCGTCCAAAAAATGATAATATACTTCTTCATGATTCGCAAGGCTGCAAATTAATCATAGGCGCTTTTGATCAGCAGTCCGACATCATAAATTTCGTGAATAGTGTCGGGCCGCATGGCGTGCTGAATTTCGAAATTGTAGGTTCCCGCCAAGGGGAATTGTAGATTTCTTTTAAACATAACTTGGTTATCAAGCAAATCACCCAATCCGCTACCAATCCATTTGCCCGAAGCTTCGGCCATTGGGCAATCAATCGTGTCTACAATAAAGGTGTTGTTTGGGAAATAAGTCTTGAAATAAATGATCAAATTCTGATACTCGTAATTGCCGCTATGCCTTATTTGCGCATAAAAATTGAAGGGCGAAAGGGTGTCAGAAACTTCATGTGTAAATCGCTTTACGTCATTAAATTCCCAATCGCCACTTTGCACTTCTTGTGTTTCATTGATCAATGCAGGTTTGGTGCAAGCGGCTAAAGCCATCAACAAAACGGTTGCTATTTTGAGTTTATGCTGGCGCATCACCTGTGTTTGGTTTGTTGCCTTTGTTTTTGTTCTTAAAGTTGCGATTTGGTCGCTTCTTTTTTGGTGCCGCAGTTTGTTCAGCGGCACCATCAGCAGGTTTTGCTTGCTGTGGTTGTGGTTTTTTCTTAGGCGGGTTTTGTTTTTGAACGGGCTTATCACCTGAGGTTTGTTCCGTTTTTTGCTCGCCTTGCTGGTTTCTATTTCCCGTCTTTCTGTTCTTGTTTCTCGACTTATTCTTCGGCTCCTTTTTCTTGTCAAAACGGGTCAAATCTTCTTGGCCAATCACATCACCAAAACTCACTTCTTGAACTTTTATTTCTTCCTTGAATGTGAATTTCACCAAATCATCAACGTCTTTTCCTTCCTTGTTCAACGCGATCACCTCCTTCACTCTATCCACTTCCATGGCAATGAATTCTGATGGAGCATCTTCATACGAAAACCACATCATGCCTTTGAAAATGTCGGTTTTTTGATGAAAAGCCATACCACGCTTTGTTTTCAACTTGGTTCGATGATCAGGAATTTGTTTGATGGCGTCCATATAGCTATCTAACTCATAGTTGAGGCAGCATTTCAATTTTCCACATTGGCCGGCAAGCTTCATAGGATTGATGCTCAATTGCTGGTAACGCGCAGCTGCAGTAGAAACCGTTCTAAAATCGGTCAACCATGAACTGCAGCATAATTCTCTACCACAAGAACCAATGCCGCCTACCATTCCCGCTTCTTGGCGAGAACCAATTTGGCGCATTTCTACTCTGATTTTAAATTGATCTGCAAGTTTTTTGATCAACTCACGAAAATCTACACGTTCATCAGCGATGTAATAAAACGTGGCCTTGTTTTTATCGCCTTGGTATTCTACATCCGAAATCTTCATATTCAGCTTTAATTCACGCACAATTTCGCGTGTTCTGATCATGGTTTCGTGTTCCATTTCGCGCGCTTCTTTCCATTTTTCAATGTCGCCTTCGTGCGCTTTTCGGTATATTTTTTTGATTTCGCGGCTGTCTTCTTTAATACCTCGCTTGCGCATTTGAAACTTTACCAATTCGCCAGTGAGCGAAACCATACCAATGTCATGACCTGTTGTAGCTTCCACAGCTACCATTTCGCCTACGCCAATGGTTAAGTCTTCTGTGTTTTTAAAGTATTCTTTTCGGGTATTTTTAAATCTAATTTCAACAAACTCTGGCCCTGCATTACCAGGGCGTTGCATGCCGGCAAGCCAGTCAAATACATCTAGTTTGTTGCAACCGCTTGTGCCACAGTTGCCATTATTTTGGCAGCCTGCTGGAGTTGTTCCACAACCTCCACTACTACAATTTCCACACGCCATTGCTTTTCTTCTTTATGATTCACAAAGCTAGCTCGATTAATTCAAGCTTGTTGTTGCTTTGCGATGATCGATTCATAATTATGCTTGGGCTTCTGTTTCGGCCTTCGCTTTTTTTCCTGCGTGAACCAGCCTCACGGCTTCGATGCTGGCATCATACCACACCAATTTTCCGTTCACGTTTCTACTAATATGAAAAGCTGCTTTTTGCAATAGTTCTAAAAATCCTTCGGCATTAGCCGTGTTGATGTATGGAGAAAAGTCTTTGTAAAACTTCGCTTCTTCACCTTCCATTGGTATGTGAATGTCCATCCAACCCAATCGAAAACAACGGTCAATTACTTTGAGTGTACCTTCCACAAACTCGCGTTGCGTGTCTCTATTGTTGCCGGCCATTTTCATGCTCCAATCAAACATGCCAACCAAATCTCGCCCCCAAGCCATGCGCATCCATAGTTTAAACTCGGTGAGCCAAGGGTTTATTTCGTTGTTGGCTTCTTTCATGGCTTCAAACACGTTGCCTTCGGTTCTAAAAGCGATATCTACCGCTTTAGCTCGGTCAATATTGGCTTGAGCCACTAAGAAATCAGCAAGTTCTTCTTCAGACAGGTGTTCTTCTTGAAATCGCTGAACGCGCGAAATAATCGTTGGCAACAACTTGCTTGGCGCGCTGCTCACTAGTATAAACACTGTTTTTGGCGAAGGTTCTTCTAGGTTTTTTAGAATCTTATTGGCGAAATCATCATTCATGAGATCTGCGTTCCAAATAATGAAAACGCGATAACCACCTTCAAAAGCGCGAAGCGCCAATTTTTTCTGAATTTGATTACCCTCTTTTACGTTGATCAACCCCACTTTGGTGCCCAAATTAATATGGTCGTACCAACCGCGCAGATTGCTAAACGGTTTTTGAATCATGAATTCGCGCAGCTCAGAAATAAAACTATCGGTGTAAACATTGTCTGACGCTTTTACGCGATCGTTACTATTTACTGGAACCGAAAAGTGAACATCAGGATGTGTGGCTGATTGCATTTTCACACACGATGAACACGTGCCGCAAGCATCATGCTCAGCACGATTGCTGCACAACATGTATTGTGTAAGAAAGCGCGCCATGGCCAAACCTGTGCCACCTACCTGTTCTTGAATCAACAAGGCATGAGGCAAGCGGCCTTCGTCTACCATTTTGGTAAGAACGGCCTTCAACTCATGTTGTCCAGGTATTTCTTTGCTCTTCATATTAAGAAGCGGTAAAGATAGTAGGAGCAGTGGACAAGTTGCAAGATGGGAAGTGGATCTGAAAATTTAGTATGCGCACTTTTCACATTCCAAAGCGTCCATTCATTTTTCTCATGCTTTGTCTACATTTATCTTAAAATTATAACGCTTTATATAAACCACTCATAATGAAAAAGCTATTCCTTAGTTGTTTGATTTTTTCATCCATTCATGTTTTTGCACAAGAAAAAAAACCCGTGAAAATGGAGGTTCCGACCATAGCGCTTGGCGAAAATCAAAACTTTGATGTATTGAACTATGAAGCACTTGCAAACAATGAGTTTTCGATCATGTACATGCAAGAACTGCCAGCAACTATTGTAGGAGATTTAGAATTTTATAATCCTGCCTCACTAGGAGCTTTTGCAGAAAAAAAAGATGAAAACGATTACAGAGGATTTGTAAATAACAGCAATCGTGTACTGGTATTAGTAAGACAAACATTTGGCGAAACTGGCGCTGCGGCCACAAAATTTTGGGTAGTTGCTGTGCGCGAATTGCAATCAAACACGGCTTATACCATGCACTACCCCGCTAGCTTTGTTCACCCAATTATTGCTGATCATATTCCTGTTACTTACAGTTTAAAAAACGTAGACCAAATTCCTGATTTAACCGAACGTGAATTTGCTGCACTAGTAGCTGTAGGTAAGCAGAAATATGGGTTCTATGAATATCCTGCTGTCACTTATAAGTCTAGCTTCACCACTTTAGCAGACGATATCCAAAATATGAAATCGGGTTTTAAAGAATTGAAAGCCGCACTTGGTGGTGGAAAAATGTCTTTGCCTAAAGGCGAAAATGTGCTTTTCAAAAGGGAAGTAATTGATAATATCCGTTTGGCTGCTACCAAAGTTTCAGACAAAGAAAGTGTTGAGCTAAAGATTTACATTTCGCAAAGCAGCGATTCTGAATACGAATTGTTGGCATCAAAAACCTATGATGGAAAAACCAACCCCATGTTTGCTTCGGCATTGGTTTATGACAATGACTTAAAAGTATCTGGTGCCTATGGCTGGACGGTTTTAAAACCAAACGACAAAGACGCAAGCTCAAGCATTGTTATTATGGGAATTGATGAAAATGGAGAGCCAAACTTTTGGGAAATCAACTCTGGCAAAAATGGTCTGAACTCTTTTACACCAACATTTTCATACACCAGAAAAGAAGGAATTTATGTGGTTAGTTTAAACCGAGATAAGATCTTCAAACCATTCTATCAGCATCATTTGCTTAAACCAGACGGTATTGCCGAAACACTTTTTCCAACTACAGAAGAAGAAGTAGGTTCTGAAAAATCTGAATACTTAAAAACAGAACAAAAAGCTGCTGCTCCGTCTACGGGTTACCAGCCAACTAGCACCACTGGTGTTACCAAAGTAGATGTACCAGTCGGCATTTTTGAACGAAACAACCATCGCTATTTATTTGAAACATTAAAATCTACCACCACTGTTGGTGACATGAAAAACACGCAATTTGCTGACTTAACCGTGGTGCATATTGACGATAACAACAAAATAGTAGAACATTATGACATTACTGAAAACAAAAGCAGTGATATGCCATATCCGATGTTTTTAGGTGATTATAGTGATAAAGCTTACTTTTTGGTGAACTACCCAAACATGTTTAAGCTTGTGATTTCTGATGATAAAGTAGAAACCGAAACAGTAGAAAACGACACCTACAAACTTATTAATCAAGCGAATGGTGAATACATAACATTTAACCAATATGGTGTTATGTACATTACTAAAAGTGTGATTGGCAATAAAACTACGCTTGAGTTTTTTCCTCAGAATTAAACGTGTTGATCAAATTATAATTGTTAGCCGCTTCGAACGAAGCGGCTATTTTTTTACCCGTTGTCTGAAAGAAATAGCATCTATAAAACACTTCTACTAAAGTAAATTGTATCTAATGTAAAAGCATGTGGGTAAACATTAGTAGAATCAAACCAAGTTTGATTGATAGTAAACTTCTGTCTTCCGATGTAAAGCTCATTTCCATTCTGGATTTTGAAGCGCCCTTTCTTTTGAGTTTTTTGTCCTGTCAGGTAGTTTTCGTAATTCCAATTAGCATCACCCGATTCTAAGATTGCAAGAACAGCTGAATATCGGACAGAATCACAGTTATAACAACTTACCCAAAGACCAACCCATTCAGGATTTTCTTCCGTAAAATTGGTTTTATTGCAAGATGTGATGAACAGACATATTACTGTAAGAAGAATAAAACGCTTCATGTTCTTTTGGTTACGATCATAGAAACTAGTGAAAAATGAAATTACCCTTTTCAGTTTAATTTCGATTATCATATTTGACTTTTAAAGCTATTTTTGATTTATGCAACGTATTGTACTAAATCTTAAAGACGATTCAAAGCTTGAGTTTTTGCTAGCTCTTATTAAAAATTTGAGTTTCGTTGACATTGTAAAATCTAGTAGTTCCAATCCTAAAGATCAAAAACACGATATTTTTCAATCTGCTGGTATTTGGGAAAACCGCGCAGTTGAAAGCGAAGATTTGAGAAAACAAGCGTGGAAAAGGAGCGCATGATTATTTGTGA
>Ga0100378_1004404_pt1 | contig 13115 bp, 10 predicted proteins | sample CryGeymeta201502_FD_81535 | JGI IMG/M metagenome (GOLD analysis project Ga0100378, IMG submission 81535) | Groundwater microbial communities from Crystal Geyser aquifers in Utah, USA - Crystal Geyser metaG 2015-02 | ecosystem: Environmental > Aquatic > Deep subsurface > Groundwater | place: USA...
GAAAAGCCAGAGGATACCGCTCCAATAAAAACCTAATCATCATGCTCTACTTCGTCGCTGGTAAACTCAACATCCAAGCTCTCAGATAATCACGCTTGAACCACTAAAAATCGCGAAGAACCAGTCTTAAATCCGTAAGTCATTGGCAAGCAGAACAGATCCAAAGTTTAGACCCCACACCCTTTTCCCGGCTTGAAACATTGGGCTGACCCCTTTTCCCGGCTCTGACGGCTGATAGGAATTTGCTTTTCGGCGTCGCTAGCCGCCGGGGTGCCATTGGGGGTGAGGGTTCAGCTGAGCTGATAGGAATTTGCTTTACTTTGACCCGTTCTGGCCGCTCCTGAACGCACGATTTGTTTTGGCTCCTCAATTTTACGGGTCCGGCTCCGTTATCAGGGGGGTGACGGGTGGATCACGTTTGAGTTTTCCGGAGTTAAAGAGCCAAGAGGCCGACTGATAGTAGGCAACGGTGTGGCTGAGCAAGGGACTGTCCTGCTCATTATCCCCGGTCATCGGGGTGATCTCGCCAGTTTCCGTTAGAAGATTGTAGGAAGAGTGCTTTTTGTTTGGCTTGAGGATCGTCATGGCATTCGGTGTGATCATGGCGATCTTCTGATAGTTGCTGACGAATGAACGTTCAGCCAGGGTATCGGCAGAGGGAGCCAGATAGTCGAAACCATAACCTAGAGTTGTGTGTGGCCAGTGAAGGAGTCCGAAGACGGTAGGCATGACGTCTATCTGACTGGCTAGACGGGTGATTTTTTGTTTTCCGACGAGCTCGGGATTGTAAATCAATGCTGGAATGCGGTATTTTGTAACGTCGATGTCCTGCCTTCCGGCAGAGCTGGCGCAGTGATCGGAAACGATGACGAAAAGTGTGTTTGCAAACCAAGGTTTCTGTGAGGCTTTCTCGATCAGGTCGCCAATGGCCCAGTCAGCATACTTAACAGCACCCCTGCGGCGGTCTCTCGGGGTGAGGTCGATACGGCCAGCAGGAAACTCGTAGGGCCGGTGGTTTGAGGTGGTCATACAAAAAAAGTTAAAGGGTTTTCCTTTGGCGTGATTTTTATCGGCTTCGGCTATCGCCTTGTTGAAAAGGTCTTCGTCGCATGCGCCCCAAGAGGTTTTGAATGTGATGTCTTTCTCGTCCCAAGCGTTGACATCCAAAATGCGGATACCTGCGGTGGAGAAGAATCGGTTCATGTAATCGAACCGACCATCGCCCCCGTAAAAGAATCCGCAATCATAGCCGCGATCAAGGAACGGGCCGAAGGTCGTTTTCAGGTTGGTGCCCTCCGGGCGGTAGATGATGGCTTGGCCGGGGGTGGGTGGTAGATTGAGGGACAGTGCCTCCATCCCGCGGACGGTGCGAGTGCCGGTAGCATAGAGGTTTTCGAAGAAAATGGAATCTTCTCTGAGTTTGTTGAGATTTGGGGTAAGATTGTCCTCGCCGCCGACGTAGGACATGAAGCTACCGCTCATGCTTTCCATACAGACGAAGAAGACATTCCATTTTTTCTCTTCTCCGGAAGGAGCGATAGTGCGCGATAGATCGTCTAAAGCCGGAGAAGATGCCGTCTCATTTTTTGTGATGAGCAGCCTGCGCGTATCGCGCAACAATTCGTCTTTCGGGAGTTTAATATACCATCGGGGGTAATCGAGTTCCATTTGTTTAAAAGCGGCGAAGAACGACCAACAACCATTTTTGGCAATCTCGGTGTTGTATTGATTGGCAAAGCTCGGGATGGCAGACTGGCTGACCAGCTTCGCCGTCAGGAACGGTAGGATGAAAAGGGAAGCGAGGGCGATCAATCTGTGACTGCGCGGCGTATGCGCGTTATCAGCAAAGGAAAAGGCGCCATTTTTTTTAAGCCCGAAAACTATGAGCGCTGCGACAATAGCGATGGCGGGGAGAATGACCCTCATGGGGTAAGATTCCGAGATGTTTCCCCAAACCTCTTGGGTCCAGATGAGATAATCAACCGCAATGAAGTTGAATCGAGCGCCGAACTCGTCCCAAAAGAACCATTCCGATGTGGTGATGAAAACCAGCAGGCCGGTGTAAATGACAGAGGCAATAACGAGTAGCCACTTCATCCAAGTTCTTTTGAGCAGAAAATCTGGCATAACCATACCCAGTAAAAGCCAGGGAGCTGCGGCGAAGATTCCGGCAGCGAGATCGAAGAAGAAACCGACGGCGATCGCTCCGAGAAGAGAGTGATTGATGCTGACGTCAGAAAACGCCGTGATTGTGAGGGCGATACGAGAGAGCAGAGAAAATGCGATAAAAAGCAGGAAAGCTGTCAGCGCGAAACAGAAGGGTGTGGAGAAGCGGCATTTGTTCATCGTGGTCGGTGATGGGGAAATTAATTGATTATGACGTTGTTTGCAGAGAGGAGCTGGGAAGCACGATGCATGAGATATGAATAGGGCCCTTCCCGTCGTCGTAAATCGTGCCAAAGAAGCAGTTTGTGACAAAAAAATCAGGTAAAAAACAGGTAAAAAAAATGGTCTACCCGAAAAACGGTGGTCATTATTACGTGTGAAAGAAAAAGCGACCCCGATTGGAGTCTCGAACTATCGCTCCAAAGTTGGCTTCGTCCAGCCTTAACTCCGGTTTTGCGCAACCGGGACTTCGAACGTCGGGTGGCTGACTTGACATGGTTGGACCATGTCATTGCGGGCGAATGGGATGGAAGCGCTCGCGATAAAGTTTGCCTGGGAAGGGGCCGCGCGGAGACCCGGGCTTCGGCAGTTCGGAAGAAGGCGCGGTTTGCGATCTACGCTGTGTGTGCGGAGCTGCTGCAGCAGATGTTGGGGCTGCCGGGTTTTGAGAGCTTTCCGATGACTTTGGCCGGGAGCGATTTGCTCGCCGAGTTTTGCGAATGCGGCACGATTGAAGGCATCCGTTGGACCTCTAAAAGCTGATAGGAATTTGCTTTTCGGCGGCGCTAGCCGCCGGGGTGCCATTGGGGGTGAGGGTTCATCCAGTAGTCGGTGGTGCCGCGCAGACAGAGTTTCTGGCGCGAGAGGTGGCGGCCAAGGCCGGAGAACAGGCCGTTGGCGCAGAGGACGGGCAGACCGCAGAGAACTCCGCCGAGTTGGAGGTCGGTGGCGGGTTCGAAGCGGGTGGTGGCACTGTCGGCCAGACCGAAGGCGGCGGCGCTGCGCTCATCGGCGCGGATGCAGGCAACGCCGATGCCCTCGGCCGCTACGGCATCGCTCTGGCTGCGCTGGGATTTGGTGGGTGGGGCGGTGGCGGCGCTGGCAGCACCGGGGCGGACACTTCGGGTCTTGGTGAGCCGACCGGCTGCAATGGCTTTGCGCAGGGTCGATTCGCCAATCCCGGCAAGCCGGGCGGTGGCGGGGATACTTTGCGCGTCATCAAGCAGGCGTTGGCATTGAGCGGATTTTTCGGCGGTAAGCACCGCCGCGCCACGGACGGCTTGTGGCTCATAGAACGAACCCGGGCCGCGGTTTTCGAGTTGGCTGCGCCAACGCATCAACGAGCGTTGTGCAGTGCCCAAAGCCTTCTGGAGCTCGCAAGGTCGTGCGTGGCCGTTGGCCATCAGCGTGGCCAACGCAAAGCGATGCCCGGCAGCATCCCCGGCACAATGGGTGAAGTAATTGTCAGAACCGACAAACCAAGTCACCTGTCCATCTTTTGAAAGGCGGCTGATGATCGGATTGATTCGAATTGCCCCCTGGGGCATCCCTGGTAACATCAACTGCGGCATGGTGCGGGGTGGGGAGTTTGCTTCCGAGTGGAAGCGTTCATTTTTCAACCCAATCCTACGCCATGCCACCCCGCTGTGAAACGGCAAATTGTGCCAAACCTTTTTCCGGCCCGCCTACGCAAAATCAAGGCTTTGCGACGCCCGGATCAGGATGTCTGAATTCATCTATCACCTTATGACGGTCACCTTATGACGGTCATAGATTGCCTACGGCCAACCGGGTGGCGCTTCGCGATTTTGCAGTGTCGCTACCGCTCCCAGGGGGGTGACGCTACAGTTTGGTGGCTTTCACACGGAGGAAAAGTTTGGGTTCGGTTAGGAGGACGGCGGGGATGGTGACGGTGAGGGTTTCCGCCGGGTCGCCGTTGTCGGAAACATCGGGCACGGGCGGGGTGAAGGGATCCCAGCCGGCCAGAGTGGTTGAGGATTCGTAGCTGTAGCTGAGTTCGGAGAGCGAGGGTTTGCGGCGAGTGTAGGTGAAGGTGCCGGTGCCTGTGTCTGGAAAAGTGACGGGGCTCAAGCTAGCCGGGTTGGTGGGATCGAGGCCAAAGGCATACTCATTGAAATTGGCGAGGCCGTCGAAGTCGTCGTCGTCAGCGGGGCCGCCTTGGAGGTTGAAGCCGGAAGATCCCGACCAGCCGTCGTAATCGCTGGTGGTGTTGGCGACTTCGAGCTGGCCGGTGCCGGCGAGCAGACCGGGATGGGTGGTGGCGTTGTAGGTGCCGGGGGCCATGGTTTGGCCTCCGAGGCTGAGCGAGCCGACGGTGTCGGTGCCGGGGAAGTCGAGTTCCAGCGTGGCATCCGCGGCGACGGTGACGGCCGAGCCATCGGCGAGGAAAGGCTGCTGGATGCGCAGGATGCCTTGGTTGATGGTGGTTGGCCCGGTGTAGGCGTTCAAGGCGCTGAGCACGACGGTCTTCAATCCGTCTTTGACGATGCCACCGGCACCGGAAATCGTGCCATCGATCAGGATGCCCCAGGGATCGGCAAGCAGGGTGGCGTTTCCAAGCAGTGTGATCGGCCCGGTCCACAGGCTTTCTTCCCGCAGGTTGAAACTGGTGTACCAGTTGGGCATGGCTCGCAGGGAGGCCCCGCCATGCAGCGTGACCGGAGTGGCAATGGTCAGGGGGCCGGAGCCACCGACGCTGGCATTCGGATGCACCGTGACCGAGCCGGCGGCTCCCCCAAAAGCGTTGTCATCGTTTTCAATTCCGAGGATGCCCTCCCGCACCACCAATGCAATGTTGCTGGCTGGGGCGCGCAGGTGGATTGTGTTGGAACCGCGTTTGGTGAGTGTGTGGCCATTGCCGGTGATCGTGCCGTGGACATCTTGGGTGAAACCGATGTCGTAGCCGCCGGTGCCGCCGATGCTGGCATCCGCGCTGAGCACCAGGTTGAGAAAACCAGAGAAATCGAGGTCCTTGGTCAGCCAACGGAGGCTGTAGCTGTTGTTGACGATCGCGCCGCGGCCATCGCCATCGCCGGCGATTTGGAAAGTGTAGGTTAAATCGGGGCGCTTGACTTCCTTTCTCGGCGGTTGGGAGTAGTTGTTGAGATCGATTTGGCCGCCCGGGGTGATGGTGACGGTTTTGGCTCCGCGCAGGCTGATGCCGAGGGCGGACTTCTTGTCGAGCACGAGGCGGCCGTTTTCGACGAGCACGGTGCCGGTGAAATTGCTCTGGGTGATGCCGCCAAGCGTGAGGGTGCCGCTGCCGCGCTTGGTCAGGGTGCCGCTGCCGTCGATGCCATTGATCAGCGAGATCTGGCCGGCCACGTCGGCCTCAAGACTGGCGTCGTTGGTGATGGTGCTGGTGCCCCAGAAGCCGCCGTCGATGAAACGGAAGATGCCATCGTTGATGACGGTGGGACCGGAGAAGTTCGGGCTGGAAACGCCAATCCGGACGATGCCGGTGCCGGATTTCGTGAAAGTGCCCGATCCGGCGAAACCGCCACTGCCGGTAAAGGTGCAAGTGTTTGCAGGATGCTCCACGGTCACGGTGGATGGCGCGAGCAGGCCGTCGAGGGTGATGGTGGTGTCTGCACCTATCGCATTGAAGATGGCGTGGTCGCCCTGGATGAATACCTGGTCGCCGCCAGCCCAGTTTTGCAGGACGCCGAGGCTGTTCCAAACGCCATCGGCGATGTTCCAGATGCGGATGCCGGGGGTGATCGCATGGAAGAGGACCTTTTGATTGGCGGTGTCGTGTTCCAGCGTGCCGCGGGCGAGCGGAACGAGGTTTTCATAGCCGCTGAGACCGCCTGCGCCGTAGCCAAGCACCTCGTAGGTGGTGGCATCGTTCTGTGGCGAGGCAAACTCGATGTAGGTCGGGTTTGAAATGGTCGTGCCATTGAAGGTGAGACCCGCAGTGGTGGTGCCACCCGTTTGAATCAAACTGGAACCCGCCGCGGTGGTGAGATGGCGGGTGCTGTTGCCCGTGCCGCCCAGAGCGGCATTGGCAGCCACCGCGACATCACCGCCGAGCGTGCCGTTGAGAATCAGGCGGCCGCCATCGACATGGGTGTCGCCGGAGAAACCACTGCCATCGCCGCTGTAGGTGAGGAAACCGATGTTCGACTTGAGCCAGGTGCCAGTGCCGGTCATCGGACCGGTCAATTCCTGGGTGGCGGTGGAATCGATGTGGAGGGTGGCGTTGTTGGTGATGGCGGTCGGCGAGGTGCCGAGAATCGGGTCTTGATTGGGAATCGGGCGGAAGTTGAGTCGCCCATCACCGGCGAAATGCAGTGTGCCGGCGTGGATGGTGGTCGGGCCGGAGTATTCGTTGTTAGGATTGGTGAGGGCAAGGGTGGCCGGGCCGTCCTTGGTGAACCCGAGCGAGCGGTTGTTGTTGGAACCCGCCAACAAGCCCGCGAAGGTGGCGTCGGAGCTTTGGTTCACGGCAAGCGTGCGAACGACGATGGGGATGCCTGTGGAGACCAGGTAATTTGGTGAGACGACGGTGCCCGCGACTCCAGACAGATTGCCAATTTGGAGAGCGTTGTTGTCGAAAATATTCCCCAGACGCAACATGCTGGTGTCATCGAGATCGACATCGAGTTGCGGGTTGGAGACGGCGGTGCTGTTGACGATGATCTGGGTGTTGCGGCCCGTGCCAAACAGGCTGAAGTTTCCACTGGTGACGGCATTGAACTGGCATTGGCCGTTGTTCGAACTGCCATGGGCGAAAACCAGACTGCCGTTGGACAAGACGCCGCTGCCGGAGATGAAATGCGAATCCCGGTTGCCGAAGATGGCCAGGCTGTGGCCACCGAGATTGGTGGGACCGTTGAATGTGATGCCGATGGCTGCGGTGGTGAAAAACCGCATTTCGGAATCGGCGCTGAAGACCACGGCAGGCGCGAGCGTCAGGCTGCGGTTGTTGACGGTGATGCCGGAGGAGCCGAGGGTGAGCGTCTGGGTGCCATTGATGGCGATGTCCTTGCCCGGGTTGTCGATATGGATGCCCTGCCAGGCGAGGTTCGCGCCAAGGTTGACAGCGGACGGGCTGCTGGAGCTGTTCCAGACAGCGGTATGGTCCGGCCCGGGAACCACGCTGCCGGTCCAGGAGGCCGGCAGGTTGAGTGCCAGGCTATTATTAGCCTTGATGATGTCCTGGGCGCTGGCGCTGCAGGTAAAGGCCAGGCTGGCGAGGAGTGGGAGATGGAGGCGGGTTTTCATGAGATGGTCGTAAATATCGGGCGCGAATGAATTGCTGCTAGCGGCGCTCGGTGAGCGTCGGCGTAGCCCGGCCAGGCAGGATCAGGCAGGATCAGGCAGGATGTCAACAGGATGGCGGCGATGCTACGGAGCAGAAGGTTCATTTTTTGTCGTCGCAGTTCGCACCGGTCAGGCTCCTGAGCACCGCTTGCTGATAGGAATTTGCTTTTCGGCGGCGCTAGCCGCCGGGGTGCCATTGGGGGTGAGGGTTCAACAGCGGCATAAGCGACACGATCCCGAGAAAAGCCGCGCGAAATGGTGATGTTGGAGGTTTCATGGGTGTGAGAAAGTAGAAGGGTGTGCCGCATCGCACGGTTCGCAGAATGGCGCGCGCACCACCTGCAAGGTGACGTGATGAATTTCGAAGCGATCATGCAGGCCATGGGTGGCGTTTTCAAGAAACTTGTCGTCCGTGTTGCCTGCGGGCATCACCAGATGCGCGGTGAGCGCCACTTGTGAGGTGCTCATCGCCCAGATGTGGAGATCGTGAACCTGAGTGACGCCGGGGAGGGATTCGAGATACTGACGGACGGCGGCGGGATCGATTTCGAAAGGCACGCCATCGAACAGCAGATGTAGTGACTGGCGGAACAAATTCCAGGTGCCAGCCAGGATCACGACCACGATGATCAGACTCACCACCGGATCGATGAGATCCCAACCCTTCCAGAGAGCGAGGCCGCCAGTCACAACCACGCCTGCGGAGACGAGCGCATCGGCCGCCATGTGGAGAAAGGCACCGCGGATGTTCAAATCATGCTCCCGGCCCTGCATGAAGAGCAATGCGGTTAGAGTATTGATCACGATGCCCACGCCAGCCACTGCCATGATCGTCCCGCCCGACGCGGAAACCGGATGAGTGAGCCTGCCCACGGCCTCCCACGCGAGCGAGCCCATCGCCACCAGCAACAGCAGGGCGTTGGCAAAGGCGGCAAGGATGCTCGCGCGTTTCCAACCGTAGGTGTGGCGCGGGTTCGTCTTCAACCTTCCCGCCAGCGCGCCACCCCATGCCAGCACTAGGCCGGCGACATCGCTCAAGTTGTGTCCCGCGTCCGCCAGCAAGGCCAGCGAGTTCACCTTCCAGCCATAGAACGCCTCGATCGCCACGAACACGATGTTGAAGCCGATGCCGATGGCGAAGGCGCGGTTGAATGTCGCCGGGCCGTGATGATGGTCGTGACTCATGGATGATCCTCGTTTTTATGGAATAATACCTCCCGCAGCAAGGCCCGCTCCAACCGCCAGCACAAAGGCGGGATGCCATTTGAACCGGATCAATAGTGCCAGAGCGAGAATCATGAGAACCAGTGACCGCCATGACGCCATGGTTGAAGGCCACAGAAGCAAGGCTGCGGACGCCACCAGTCCCACGACCGTGGGAGTCACCCCGGCAAGAAAGTCCTTGGCGCGGGAAGAGTCCTTGAAACGATCATAACCAGCGGAAATGACCGTCATGAGCACCATGGCTGGCGCGAAAATGGATGCGGTCGCGATGATCGCTCCGGAAATCCCTTGCAAGCGAAAGCCGGTAAAGGTTGCCAATACCGCAATCGGACCAGGTGTGAGATTGCTGATGGCAACTCCGTCCACGAATTCAGTGGGTGTGAGCCAATGGGATCCTTCAACAATTTGTTGATGCAATATCGGGAGGAGGACAAATCCTCCGCCAAAAAAGACCATGCCGACCTTCAGGAAGGCAACTGACAAGGCAGGCAGAGACAGGATCGCACCAGAACCGACAACCGGCGCTGCCACCGACATGAGTGTTCCGCTTCCGGGCGCTTGTTCCGGCTTCTGAAGCGGTTCTGCCGCGGGTCTTTTTGCTTCCAACGAGGGGCTTATCCGTTGCCTCCCAACCAGAAGGCCAGCCGCGCCTGCGATGAGAAGCACCCATGCCGGATTGATGCGAAGAACGCCGGCGGCAATTCCGATCAACGCGAAAGCAACTGCAACCCGACCTTTCAGTGCCGATCGGCTCATGCTCCAAGCGGCGGAAAGCACAAGAGCAATCACGACGGGGCCAAAACCGGCAAGAACGCCCTGGAGGGCCGGAATCGAGTGATACTTGAAATACAAAAACGACAGCAGGATCACGATGGAGATCGAGGGCAAAAGAAAGGCGCCAACCGACAGCAACGCGCCCGGAAGACCATGCCGACGATGACCCAGGAAAAAGGCGGCATTGGGCGCAAACGGCCCCAGGATCTGCGCCATTCCCACGCCGTGAAGAAACTCCTCGGCTGTGAATTGGCGTCTTCGGGTGACAAATTCGTTTTCCATCATGGCAATGACGGCCATGCCACCTCCAAATCCGATGGTGCCCAGCTTCAGGAAAATTCCAGCCATGCCCAGCATGGACATGCGGGACAATGGCGCGTTGATAGGGTGACCTTGATTCTGCTGTTCCATTGCGGTCATTTCAAATCCTGTTCCTGCAGGCGGCGGAGATAATCACGCGCCCGGTCTCCGCGCAAATAGTCGGCAAGGCCCAGCATGCCGTCCGTGAGATAGCGCGACTTGAAGCCGCGCAATGTGAGATACAGCCGGGCAATCTCGGCACGATCATAATGCGGGCACATGGTCACCACCGTTTTCGTGGGATCGATTTCGTCAAGCCGATCAGGCAGTTCGTTGAGAGGGATATGCACTCCAATCCCAATCTGCCAGGCGGCATGCTCTTCCCGAAAACGGATGTCGATCAATTGCACGACGCCTTGCGCATATAATTCCAGCAGCTCCTTGGTCTCGATCTTCATGTCCACGCGCTCCTGGTAATCAAAGCGCCGCAGATAGTCGTCGAATGGCCGTTGTGTCATCGTGGATTTCATTTGTTACGGTGAGTTGTAGTCGCTTGGGGACTCAGCTGCGGCGTCATGTCGTTGTTGATGATGTCGCCCGCTGATGTTTCAGCGGTGAAGTCGGGGGCGGCATCGCTGGCTCCAGCGGCAACAGCTGATAGGAATTTGCTTTTCGGCGGCGCTAGCCGCCGGGGTGCCATTGGGGGAGAGGGTTCATTCATGGCCAGTTCAGCCGATAGCGCTCCGCAGGCCCATCGACCACCTCACCGGAAAGCTCCTGCCGCAACAGATCGAAATTCACCACCGGGCGCACTGCCCCGTCCGCATCCCGCGATTCCGTCACACAGTTCGGAAACAGCGCCGCAATCTTTTCAATGTTCCCGGAAGCAATGTCCGGTGTCTGAAGGTCGAGTTTTTCCATGGTTCTAAGCTAAAGTGTTGAAATATCCGGAATAGCGCGACGCATAAATTCATGAAAAAGCGGGACAGTAAAGTCAATATCGCCGTGGGTGGGGGCATAGATCATCCCCTTGGCAATCAGCTTGGCACGTCGCGGACTGAGCGAGCCAACTTTGACCTTGAGAGTCTCTGCAACATCACTGATGCGATAAGACCCCTCACCATTCTCTGCCATCGCGCGAAGGAATTTTTTCTCAGAAGGGGTCAAGCGGTCATAGCGCACGCGAAAGAAATTTTCATCCAGTCTCTTGATTGTAGTTTCCGTAGCCGCAGTAACATCACTCAACGTGATGGGACTGGCATCGGCATAATTCCACGCCTGATACCCCCACTCCTGTAAGAAGTAGGGATAGCCACGAGTGAGGTCGAAGATATGATCGAGAGCGTCTTGATCGATTTTTACGCCCTCCGCAGAAAGTGGCGAACGAATAGCATCACAGGCATCCTCTTCGTTGAGTGGGCCGATGTTAGGGAAGCTGAAAAGCCGTTCGGCGTAGGATTTCGATTCGCCAGCGAGGCGCGGAAGGATGGGGAGGCCGGCAGCGAGTAAGACAAGGGGGAGCTGACGTTGCTGCATCTTGTGCATCGCCATGATCAGTGAACTTAGCTCGGTTTCGCTGAAGTATTGAATCTCATCGATGAGAATGGCGATGGCTGCATTCTTCGCCTTGGCAGCGGTCGCCACAGCGGTGAAAAGCTCGGGAAGATCAAGTTCGATGTCACCGCTGTCGGCGGTGCCTTTTGCAGGTTCAATATCGAGCCCAAATGAGATGTCATCCATCGTGAGCTTCACACTGGAGATGAAGCTTTTAAGGGTGGCGAAACCTCGCCGGATCGCATCCTTGGCACCTTCCATCCGGTCTAGCTTGAGTAATAAGGATCGCATCTGCGGAGCCAACAACGCTGGAAGGGGCTTGCCCTCGTGGGCCTCCATCTGAACAGTGAGATAGTTCTCAGTCTCACAATGCTGAGCCATATGATTAAGTAGAACGGTCTTCCCAACACCGCGAAGTCCTGTCAGCAGAATGGACTTCTCTGATCGTGATAGACGCGTGCGACCAAGGAGTAGATCACATTGATCCAAAATAGCGGAGCGTCCCACGAGTTCAGGTGGTGGAGACCCTGCACCGGGGCTGAAGGGATTAAGGATGGCTTTCATGGTGAAGCATTTCTACACACATCTACCCATTTATAGCAACAATTAAGTATAAGTAGATATAGATAGGTATCTTTAAGCCTACCAGAGAGAGAACGCTTAACCCGTAGAGCACGTGCAAGGCACTGGTAGAAGCTCGACTCTGACGGAGCATCCGCGGGGATATTGACCAGTATCGCGGATGTGGCTCTCAATGAGAATCAGCCGGGTTGGGTGAAATAACCGACTATACCATATAGCCCAAGGGCGTTTTTCCCGGCCACGTTGGGAGAAACGCGAGCCACAACCCAAAAAGCTCGCCAGCCGTTGTTTTCACTCAGTGAAACGAACCATGACGACAAGCCATAGACAGTCTTTGCGGAATAGTTAAGGGTTAAGCTCAACATTAGCCTCAGCCGCAAGCGCTACGATTGCGGAGTTTACTTGCTGAGCTGAGCTGATAGGAATTTGCTTTTCGGCGGCGCTAGCCGCCGGGGTGCCATTGGGGGTGAGGGTTCAAGGGAGAGGGGCGATTTAATGTTGAAGGTTGAGGTTTGAAGGATGAATTCTGAATTATGAAGGGGTTTGTAGCGGTCTGTTTGCGCATGCCTCGGGCTTTGTTGCTGTAGATGCCATAGTACCGGAGGGTTTGGAAGCCTTTGGGCGGGACGTGTTCGTAGAGGGCGGCGACAAAGTCGGGGCCGGAGAAGAGCTCGAAGTTTCGCTTGGTGCGCCAACTGCGGGCGGAGCGGTAGAGGACGCTCTTGGTATGTGCGTTCCATGACATCTTCTGGAGTGAGATGGGGGCGCGGAGGAAGTATTGGGCGAGTCGTTCGAGGGCTTGCCCGTCGTTGGCTCCGATGGCGGCTTCGCCTTGGTCGATGTTGAAGCCGTGGTGATTCCAGCCGAGGAGCTTGTCGGCCTGTTGCGGGGAGATCCACTTGAGCTCAAGTAACCTACGGAGCACTCGGTGACGAAAGAGCTGGGCAATTTCCTCACAGCCGGTTCCTCGGATGAGGTGGAACTGATTAAGACTCCGGCGGTGGCGAGGCAATGTATGTGCGGGTGGTAGGCGAGGTAGTCGCCGAAAGTGTGGATGGCGAGGACGATGCCAGCCCGGCCCTCCGGGAGACCTGTCTGTTCGCGCAGCCAGTCCTGCAGGGTGTGGGCGACAAGGTGGCAGAGCTCGGTGAGGCGTTGCGGTTCTTTACGGAAGACGTTGCGCAGAATTCGGGGGATGGTAAAAACCCAATGGCGATGTGGGACGGGCA
>Ga0100378_1004408_pt1 | contig 13103 bp, 8 predicted proteins | sample CryGeymeta201502_FD_81535 | JGI IMG/M metagenome (GOLD analysis project Ga0100378, IMG submission 81535) | Groundwater microbial communities from Crystal Geyser aquifers in Utah, USA - Crystal Geyser metaG 2015-02 | ecosystem: Environmental > Aquatic > Deep subsurface > Groundwater | place: USA...
CATCACCGACACCAACTCCAGCACCAACTCCAACTCCAACACCAACACCAACTCCTACACCAATTCCAACACCAACTCCAACACCAACTCCAACACCAACGCCGACACCGTCTCCAACACCTACACCAACGCCTACACCTTCTCCAACTTCAACACCTACACCTACACCGACTCCAACACCTACAACGACTCCTACACCGACTCCTACACCGACACCTACACCGACACCTACACCTTCTCCAACTCCAATACCTACACCATCACCAACTCCAGCGCAAACTATAACTCCAGTAAGCTCAACTTCACTATACGCAACTGAAAGTACATTAATCGAAACACTACCAACAAGATACGGAGAGAATGTCCCAACATACCCTGCAGCAAGTAATAATACACAATACGATTTTATAAAGGCTGTTGAAAAGTATAATATAAACTGGGATTCTATAACAAATTTCCTTCATAATGATTACTTTGATAAACTTGCAGATTGCTTATCAGTAGATACTTCAAGAAAATGTACAATAACATTAGAAGATACAACCAAATTTATTTCTGATAATTCTTATATCTTATTAGCAATTATTGGAACAATTTCAGGAGTAATATTAATTATAGGAATAGTTTTAGTAAAAGTTTGTTGTAAACCAGACGCAAAAAGTGCAGAAAATGACCAAGCAATACAGGATATTAAAGAAGCTGTTGTAGGGAGTCAAAAACCAGCTGAGGCAGTTGGGGAAACTAATATCGAATTAAATTCAAAAACAAACTTAAGAGTAAATGAAGTAAAATTAGAAGTTAATGAGGCCTATCATTATAATCCTAAACCTGATAATAATCAAAATGATAATGAAACTTACAGCTTTGCACCAAAGAAAGCTGAGGAGACATATAGCTTTGCACCAAAAAGTGTAGAAGTAAATAGAGTAGTAAATGTAAATGCAAATGCAAATATAAATACCAATTTAAATAGTAATTATAATAACAACTATAATCAGCCAGATGAAGGATATACTTTTGTACCAAATAATAACAATTTAAATTTGAATGTAAATAATAACAACAATTTAAATATGAATATTAATCCTAACATTAATGTAAATCCTAATTTGGGCATTAGTGTTAGCGTCAGTGGAGGAAATATGAATATGAATAATAACTTGAACTTGAATAGCAATATTAGTACTGGACTTCAATTTAATTCTGCTAATATTCCTAATCCAAATATTCAAGTAGAAGGAAGTTATACATTTCAACCTTAAATAATTTAATTAATGATAAAAATTATATATTTCTAATTAAATAGACATGAAAATAACATAATGTTAATTATTATATTATATTTTCAATATTGTAATAATAATCATACAATAAAAATTTATATATAAAAATATTTTTTTATTTATTTAAAATATTATAATTAGTTATAAAACTTTTATTCTTCAATGAACTTATGATTTGGAAATTTATTTAAAAACTACTTTCTTCATTATCTTCACTTTCATCCATAGATTGTTCACTTTGACTTTGAGAAATTCCACTTTCTTGGCTTTGACTGTTTGAACTTTCTTGGCTTTGGCTTTCTTGGCTTTGGCTTTCTTGACTTTGACTGCTTGAGCTTGAACTTTCTTGACTGCTTGAACTAGAGCTAGAGCTAGAGCTTGAACTAGAACTTTCTTGAACACTGCTTGAGCTTGAAACTTCTTGAACGCTACTTGTTTCTACACTACTTGAACTGCTACTTGAACTTGAACTACTACTTTCACTAGAACTGCTGTTTGAACTGCTTTCACTTGAGCTACTTGAGCTACTACCTGAGCTACTAGACATATTACTTTCATAACTACTATTACTTTCACTACTATTATTTTCAACATCTTTATTGGAAAATTTATAACATTTAGCAGGTTTAATAAGTGTTCTTAAGTCTCCATTCAAATTCTTAAATTTCATACTTGCTCCTTTTGATTTTGAGGATAATTTATCAAATTTAGTTGTTAAGAGACTCTTTCCATTAGTATCAAGCTCTAAAAAATATAAATTTCCATCACAATCATAGAAGGACATTACTACATCTTTAGAGTTATTAAAGACTATTCCCATATAGTAATCACCAGCTAATAAGATATGGTTTTGATATGAAATTGCACGTCTTTTGCTTTGGAATTCTTTATAACTCATGACTCTTCCTTTATAGACTATAAGTCCGAACTTTTCTGATTTACCAATATATAACTTATGTAATTCTCTTATTGGAAGTTGGGGATCATCTGTTGGTGTTGTATCTTTTTTATCTTTGTTTAGTTTAGCACTTTTAATAATTCTTGTAACAGATATATCATGATATAAGTTTTTCATTTCATATAGTATTTTAACAGCTAAAGTTTTGAACTTTGTTTTGAATGTATCAACAGATAATGCATTTCTTCCTACGTTAACTTTTTCTATTTGGAATACATTAAGATTAGATAATATAAATTTCTTTAATAGAGGTAGTAGTTTAAATACTGTAGCGTTAACTTCGTTGTAAACATTATCTAGGTGAAGTCCTCTTTTGGAAGAACATCTTTCGTTAAATAATCTTGCAAAGTAAAAGATTGAAAATTCACAGTTAAATGTTTCGGCACAGAAGTATTCGTGGTTGTTTCCTCCCATAAATCTCATACAACATGCTCGATTATTCTTTTTCATTTCAGACCTAACAGTAATTGGTACAAATAAAGGATTTGTTCTTACTCTGCAATGAACTGCATCTTCAAATTTAAACAATAATCCATTTGAGTCTTCTATTCCTGAATTTGTTATTCTTACATCTTTAACTAATTTAATTCCAAATTTATCTGATGTCATCTTTCCTCTTGATATTGTCTCGAATTGAACAGGTAGTGTTAAATTATTGACAAATTTACGGGCTATTAAATAAGAATCATATAATATTGTTCTTAAGGCATTTCCATATAAAGAAGCTACCATATTTCTTGCTTTAGTATAGCTGTTTCTTTCTATTTCAAGCTCAGTGGTTTTGTTTTCAGTTTTAACATTGGAAACATGAATACATATCATATAATAGACAGGCCTGTTTCTTACTGTATTTTCTAATATAGCACATCCTTCTTCATTTTCTGTTTCAAATAAAACTAATTTTGATTTTATTCTTGCGTTAATATCTTGATACTTTTTCTTATTGTATTTTTCGATAAATTCTCCAAATTCCTTAGGTTTACAAGCTTTTCCTGGTTCGCAAGACATTGATAAGTAATCAGGTCTAATTTCTAATTCAGGTTGTTTATCAAATTTATTATTGTAAAAACGAATATACTCTCCGTGTAAAACACCATAGAAAGTTTTAACTTGGAATGGATCAACATCATCAAAGCTGATAGGGTAAACATTGAAGTAACCTTGGAAGGATGTTTTTGTCATTGAAAAAATTAATCTATTATGACTATCAATTAAGTAATCATTATATAATTTAGTTTTGAAGATTTTATCCTTTCTACTCCCTGATATAACATCGAAGAACATATTTTTTGCATCATATTTCCATAAAGTATTTGGTGTATAAGTGTCTTTTTGTCCTAAAGTTTCACTATCAGAAGGTTTATCTCCATATTTCTTTGTTAATGCGTCATCACCGTAATGGTTGGTTTTTCTCATTGCTCGACCTCTATTTAAATGATCTAAATTAGGATTTGCATTATTTATGTCTTTGTTATGTCCTGGCATAGTAAAGTTAGGAATTCCAAACAAACATCCGTTCCATATTGACTTCATTAAACCAAATGATCGATTAATACATGAGCTTTTATGTTCAACACACATATAAAATGGCTTTCCGTTTACACTCATACTAAAACAGCATTCGGGATGATCAACTTGGAAAGGAAGTTTAAGATCTTTAAACCATATAGCACAATTCTTACCAGTAACTGGGTCGCCACCCATATGTAAGTACTCTAATATAAGTTTGTTATTTTCTACATCTACTAGTCCATTGGTTGAAACTTTAATTTGGTGAGATGATTTTGGTAAATCACTTTGATAGACTATATCATATATCTCACCTGGTCGTGGGTTTGCTACTTCAGATAATAATTTGTCACTATAGCTTAAGTTGTATGATTCAATTAAAGCTTGCTTAAGACTTCTTGTAAAAGTAGCTGAGTATGGACATAATAAATAAGCATGCATAGTAGTTTCTAAAACAAAGCAATTTTTGTTAAAGCCTCTGGCTAATTCTGGGAAAAGATCTCTATATGTATCTTTAACTGTTTCCATTTCTGCTAGTTTTGGAATGTATTTCCTTTCAATTTCCGCAAACTTTGTAAAGTCTTCTGGTGAGCAAGGAGCATAGTTTGCACAGTTATATAAAATATCTGATTGTTTAATAGTAAGAACTGCATCTAAATCTTCTTTGTCATCATAAAGTTTAATATCTTCTTTTGTGATCTTAATATATTGAGGGACTTTTTTAGGAGCAGCATTAGGTATAAATATATCTGACATATAAACAAATCCATCAAAAATACCATTGCTATAATCATCGAATGTATCTGTAATATAATTGTCTTTTTTGTCCTTTTTAGCAGGGTCTTCTACTAAATTACCTAATGGGAAGTTTCTTCTACAACCATTTTTGAGTCCTTTCATTAATTCTCTTGATTTCTTTACACAATTTCCTTCTGCTTCCACAAAGACACAAAGTTCTGTTTTAATTTTTTCTCTTTTGGCATAAAATCTAAAGCAGCAATTATTATCATATATTAACTCATTAAAATCTTTTCCTCTTTCTTTGATCTTTAATTCGGTAAACCAGAATGAACATGAGTTTCCAAAATTATCACTTTGAATATCTGTATAATCAAGTTTAAATTTTTTTACATTTCCTTCTTTTTCTCCAACTAGTCCATCTTTAGTAGTATAAAAATGATTATATTTTGAATTAATTTCATCATTCTGAATTAAAAGACCGAAAAATTTATCAGATTCATAGCTGATTTCTTTAACTTGGAAATTCATATCCAATTGTTTGAATGCATCATAAATACCAACTTCGATAGTTTGTCTAAACTTAGGTCCTTGAGTATGGTCAACAACGCATATAATATTGCTTCTTCCAAAACCAATTGTTCCTTGTATAAAATCCAGAATAACACAAGAAGTATCAGAATAAGGCTTAAATATTTGTCCCATAACATTATTAACAGCTTTTGTTAAGTAAACTATATCATCTTTCTCACTTTTAGTCTTTGCAATTTTAATATAATTTTCAGGAGTACATGGCTTATTACATATGGAATCATATCTGTTTAATAATAACTGTTTATAAACTATCGGATTTTCTTTATCAATACTGAATTCGATTATACCCTTTGCCATATTCATAAATACTGGTTTAACTTCAGCTGTATGTTTTCTGTCTGTTAATTCAGATTCGTATACCCATCCTGACCATGATCCTGCTTCTTCATTAGCAGCTGTTTCTTCGGCGAGTGCACCAAATACAAAATTTTCTTCGAATACTTTAAATTTATACTTTAAGCCGAAGTTAAAAGTGTCATACTTATTAGTAGATATTACTACTCCATTTTTATTTCTTGTAATTTTACTTGCTTTATGATATTCCTTAGCCTCTTTTGCGATTTTATACTTTTTAGCCTTATTTTCAGATTCATATCTTATTTTCCTATATAATGTTCCTTTATCACTAGGACATCTTTTTTTAGTAAATAGACAAATTTGGAATACATTAGAAGCTGTCTTTACTTCAAAACAACAATTGGCTGTATTTCCTGTAGCCTTTAAGTCTTTTGCTAGTTTATTTTCTTGGACAGTCCACCATGTTTGTAATTTAAATGTAGTTTGGTCAACTAGTTCTTTATACCAAAACAGATATTCACGTGTTTTCACATATCTAATTCCATTTACATCAGTCATTATTATAGCTTTTGATGCAACTTCTAAATTAATATCATCGTTAATACCAGTACTGGCAATATATACTATAAATTGAGTATTATCAGATGAAACTGGGATTTTATTAATTAATGGATCATTTTCAGCTAGTCCTGAGATAGCACCATGATTAGCACCAGTAATGGCAGATCTTATTTGTTCTATTTCCTTTTTGGAACATACGATTACACCTTCAGATACATTAAAATCAGCAACAGTTGTAATTAGGACTGCACAATCTTCTTTGACTATTTCATCATTGTCTTTAAAAAACCTTGTGAAGTGATTTTCCATCCATGTACGTTCTCTTCCTTCTATATACTTACTTTGATGTTTAAGGTAAGGATCTGTTCTGCAAATATATAATCCATGACATAAGAATCGTACTTCTAATAAACTGAAGGTTAAATGTGGATAACCTTCTTTGATAAATTGTATTTGAAGTCCTCCTATTTCGATTTCACCTTTAAAACTCTTGCCATTTCCTCTATATTTATAATTTCCAAGAGGAGAGTAAAAGACCTCACCTTTATAACTTGTAGCAGAAAAATCATCAGGGTTTATGTGTGGTCTTTCTGGTCGTTCAACAATAGCCAATTTCATGCAGTTCTTTCTCATTAATTGGATCATCTGTCTAATTTCGATATAACACTTTGACTTTCTTTGAATACAAATATAATGTGTATTATACTCAGTTTGAAATTTAGTACAACATTGAGAGTCAAATTCATGTAAAGAGTAAGCTAATTCAAAATCTCTAAACTCAAAGCCACATTCAACATCGTTTAGCTTCTTGATATCTAGAAAATCAACTAGGTTTGAGTAATCTGCTTTATTTTGAATACCATTATCAGTTACAATAAGTGTATAGTCCTTAAATGATGCATCAGTATCAGTAACGTGGACACATTTGAATTCTTGGCTTTCATTAGCTGAAGGTATTACATTAATTGGAGCATTCATTAAAAATGAGTCAATCCCAACACTCAATGCCATCCTAAGATTAAACTCTTCTGAATTATCAGTTGGACATATTAAATTTGAATCTTTTTCTTCGATAACAAAGCATGAATTAAGATCTGCTAGTTCCCATTGCTCATTAATTTCCTTATATAATCTAGGTAAGAAACCATAAATCTCACCAGATTGCTTTAAATATCTTTCATACTCATCTAAAGTACATGATCCATCGTTATTACATACCCATTTTATCATTTGGAATTCTACAACTTTTACTTCATGGCTGTCTTTATCAAGTATTACAAATTTTCCTTTTTGTGAGTCAACATTAAATTTATGCATAAGTCTTGTTACTTGTCCACCTTCTTCTGGTATTATCTTATGGTAATACACCCAGCCTCTCCATATTCCATTGGAAGGATTAGATCTTAATTCAGATTTTAATAGATTTCCGTTACCTTCTTTAGCTTGTAAGCATCCAAGTTTGATTTTTGTAATTACATATTTCATAATATTTTCACAGTTTTTAGAATTTGAGCCAATATATGTATCAATCTTATTATATTTGAATCTTGCTACACAACTTCTGTCATAAATATCCTTGTTTAAAAAGTTAGTAGGAACAATTGGAAGTCTATATTTAATCTGACACTTTTTTCCGTTAATATTTTCAAGCTCACCGTATCTAAAAAGGATTTTTTCACCTTCATAAGCAGCTTTATTTTTGAAAGTTAATGTTTTTTCTTCTAATGCTTCTCTTCCATCAGAAAAATATAACAAATGTGTCAATGTTTGTAATTTATCAAACTCTTGTATTGATATACTTTGCATATCAGCAGGTTTAACATCACTAAATAAATTTCTGAATTGAACTTCCTTCATATTGTTTTTGAAACATATAATAATTGCCTTTTGAATAATTCCAAATCTGTACTCATCTACAATGCAGTTAGTACTATCTGGACCTAGCTTTTCATAAATTTTATCTATGTATAATTTAAAAGCTTTTTTAAAAGGGTTGTCTTTCATAACTTCTAAAGCTTCATCTGGCTTACATAAAAGGGTTTTACCACAAAGCCAGCTTAGTTCTTTTAGGTCTACAATGATCTTTGTTGCTGAACCATCTGCATCTGGGCGGTATATAACTATGTTACCATTTTCGTATGATACACTATCTAGTGTTGTTCTTGGTACTTTGTCATCTGGATATATGGTAGTATATGCTAAAAGCATATTTGAAATATTATGAGGTAATGGGGAAGATTGGTAAATTTGTTCACCTAAATTGCTTAATAAATGTTTTTCAGTTTCCGACTCTATTAGGGATGAATATTTGCTTTCTAGACTAAGAGTAAAAGAGAAAGTAAAACTGAAAATAAGAATATAAATAAGAATAACTAATTTCTTATTCCAAAAAAACTTCATTTTTTAGTAAATTATATTATTTATTTAATAATATTTATTAACTTGAATAATTTTTATATTACTAATAATTATTAATAATAGTAATAATGATATAACTTATAGTCTTATAAAATATTAATTATAATTGATTACATGAATTGATTATGTTTATTTAAAAACATTCATTATTTATTCATTTTATTTATATATTCTTTGTCATATTCTGAATTTCTATCATAAACTTCTGGTAAGAAATTATATCTCTTATAATATCATCTAAACCTGACATTTTTAGTAAATCCAAAAATGAACAAAACCTTAACAATTAACAAATAAATTACTTATTAACCAACTCATGAAGGAATTTCTTTATAATTGACTTTGAATTATCTTTATCTTTAATTGCTTCGCTAATTTCTTTTTTAATTTTTTCAAGCTTTTCTCTGTACTTGCTATTGAAATTGACAGCGATACTTTTTAGTTCTGTTTTATTCACTTTATCAATTTCTTTCTTGTCGATAACCATACTTACGTCATTTGGATCTAAAATACTTCTATTCATATCTCTGTTAGTATCTCTGATTGATTCTAAACCTTCATTTCTTACAAAGCAATTCTGTAAGACCTTATTCAAATCTTCAAAATGTTTTCTAAACAACAGGTTAATATAACTTTCAAATTTATTATCATAAATTCTATAAAAAGAATCAGAATCATCTGAAGTCATTATTGCATCAAAATCAGTAAGCTTTGTTAAAATGTAATGAACATTGTTTAAGAAAAATACAGAAACGGTTTCTTCTCTTTCAATATTATTCGAAAACTTATTATTCTCGCTTATTTCTGAGCAAAATTGGTTAAATTGCTTTTGGATTTGCTTTATTTTTGCAAGAAGCATAGGTGTAGCAGTATGTTTGCAAATTAGGTTTAACATACCTAGAAATTCTCCTAATCTATTAGTAAAGTAAGTAATTAAGCTAAAACTACTTACTTGAAAGAAACAGTATGTACTCCATTATTAACAAGCTTTGATGATTTAAAATTAACTTTAAAAAAGTTTTCAATGTAAGTCTTGAATATTGTATCGAACTTAGGCCACAACAAAGCATTAATCCTTAAATAATAAATATATAATAGAATAATATATTAAATAATTCTTACTGGTCAAAGTAATAATCTAAAACACTTAACTTTCTAGAATCGCCCATTAACTTAGTCTGTTCAATATTAATAATTATCATTAGTGAAAGTGCAAAGAAATCAGTACATTTCTTTATTAAGTAATTTTTAACGTTTTCATACATAGTATTTATAGTACTTTTAAATATTCCATTTAGATACACTGATGAGGAGCTTGGATTCATATCAAAGAAATCTAAAAAGAAAATAACCTCTGAGGTAACTAAATCCATAAGGAATTTGTTTAATGATTTAAATATCTCTTCGTAGTAAAAAGTTAAATTCTTTTTTTGAGAAACGTAAGGAGATATTGAGTCTGATCCTATTTCTTTAATAATTTCTTTTCTTTTCATTACTAGTAAGACTAAGTCTCTTTATAAATAAATAATTAATGATTATAGAAATGTAAATAATTGATGTATTAAAATATTTTTATTATATTACTTGCTAAGTTCTTCAGAATAGATAAGACTAAACTTTTCTTGTTTTTCGAATGTTAATTTGTTTAAGGAAATAAAGTAGTTGTTGGATAAATTAAGATAAATTTTCTCTATTAAGGTTACGTATTTTGAAATAAGATCGTTATACATAGCAATTGCGTGTTTTTTTAAGAAGAGTATTAGTATTTTATTTTTTAATAATATATTTTGCTGAAGTATCGGTATGTTCGTATTCGGCTTATTCAACATTTGAAATTTATTCAATATCAACGTATATATCTTCGAACACACTTTCGCTAAAGTTTTTCTCATTTCTGGAATTATCTCATCAATAGCAGATGACTCAGGCAAATCACTTGACTGGAAAATGATTAATTTTTCGTCGAGTTCATTTATTTTATTAATAAACTCATCATCAATTTCTTTATTTGTAATATCATTCAAAAAATCAGGTGCTAAGATAATAGACTCCAACAACACAAATAAGTCTAATAGTAAATAAAGTAATTTTACTTTCTTCGAATTCTTTTCTATTTTTTAGCTTAACGCTAATATCTTTAGATTTTGTCTGAAGACTTTTCATCTCTGAGTTAATCTGACTTAATTTTTCTTTAGAGTCACATAGTGAATATTCTAACTTTTCGAGTATTTGTTCTGTCTCGTCGAAGTTTTTAAACATGGAAAAGAATTCTTTATCATGCGATACTAAATTGGCTATTATTTCACTTTCAAGATCAGATAATGTATTATAAGTTTTATTTCTGAACTGATCAAAGTTCATGTCTTTAATATCTTCTGAGTTTAGCTTATCAAATAAACTAAATTCTTCATTTTGTGAAATTTCTGGGAAATCAAAAGTGAGATTATCCATCGTATAAATTATATTAAATAATTAATTAATGTAATTATAATAAATTAAAACATTTAAAGTATTTAAAATTTTTAAATATGAATAAGAATATGAATTTTAAATTAACATGAATTAGTATATAATAATTATTTATAATTTACTATTATTTATTACTATTTAATATATTAATTAATGTATCTTTTATCTTCTCTGTATTTTTTGAACCTCTTCTAATAATCGTTAAATTTTCCTTTTTGTATTTCATAACCTCATTAATAGTGTCATCAAGTTCATCTTGACATTCACTAAAAAGATTGTTATTTTCTATTTCTTCTTTTTTAATTTCATTTTCCAAAAGAATATCCTTATCTTTTAAGCTCTGTACCTCTACTTTTTTTAATTCATATTCCTTTTCAGAGTTTAGTAACATTTCATTATTCTTTCTAGATGTTTCAGTTTTATCATTTACTTCCTATAAATAATATTAAAAATATATCAATACTTTTTGGAAGTTAATCTTATCAGCTTCAATATCTTTACATTGCTTTTCGTAAACGTGATCTAAGCTTTTTAATCTAATTTCGGCTTCATTTTTCTTATCATTTAGGACTAATATTTCCGATTGTAATTTCAGTGTTTCATCTTCTTTTTGCCATACAAATCCTAAGTTATCTTCAATTAATGATTGAATATTTAAGTCTCCAATTTGAAATTCACTTTTCATTTTTTCTATATCAGCATTTTCGTTATTTGATTCTTCAAGCCATTGTTCAAATTGTAGCTTAGATAAGATAGATACTTTATCCCCAGAAATCTTTTCAATTATATGTTTAATTGTCTTAATTTTCTCTGATAATTGAAAGCTTTCTCTATCTCTAGAATTAACTAAAGCACCCAACTTTTCTTCTAACTCACTTTTCTTTGTTTGTAAAACTAATATTTGGTTATCCGTTATTGTTTTCGTATTCTGCATAATTTCAAATTCTTGATAAGATACTTTTTGATTATTAACAATGTTTTCAATTAATTCAATTTCTTTTACAATTTCTTTATTTGTGGCTTGTTTTGTCTCCAACTCATCTTCTTTACTAATTAATTCTTTCATTTCATTTAAAATATGTTTTTCATTTTTTTCAAAGTTATCTTTTTCTAAATCATATTCTTTAAGCGAGATTTCGTTTTTAAATGAGAGATCTTTAATATCATATTCATTATCATTTTTTAAATTATCATATAAAGTCGTATATTCTTTGATTTCTTTTTCTAATTCTTGATTTTTTTCTTTGTGTTCCTTTTCTATTGAATCAATTTTGCTTTTGAATTTATTTAACTCGTCTGTAGTTTCTCCTTTTTGTAAATACTCTAAGTAACCAGAGTAAAATAATTCCTTTTTAGCTTTATCAAATGCTGATTCATCAGAATTAATATCTTCAACTATTGTGTCTTCGATATCTAAATAAGTAGCGAGCTCGACCATCCAGGCCAATGCCGCCATTAGTGGAGGTAAGGAGTGGGGAGCTCCTATTGCTTTTAAGCAGTTTTTGCTTATAGTAAATGGATATCTAAAGATAATTAATGTTGGATAATAATATTATTATTAAAGTAATGATTTATTTATTACTTTAATTCTAATAGAAGAGGCTGTAGGTCATCTTCTAATTTATTCAGGGTATAATCCCAATCAGGCCTAATCTTCTTTGCTAAAAAGTTGAATATATTTTTAAATTCCTTATCGCTAGGAGTAGTAAGAAACTTTTTAGAAAATTCGTGTTCAAAGTTAAATTTCATTAAGAAATGAATTAATTTATTAAAGCTATCATCTTGAAATTTCTTTTCGTATATTGGACGTGGATCCTGAACTTTTGAAGAGAAGTTCCCACCCATCATAGTTCCACGTCCTCCTGCGAATGTAGCAGTGCTTACTCGGGATTTTGATTTCTGGTTCGGTAACATAGTATTAACTATAAAGAGTTATTATTATAACTTTACCTTGGTTTCGTTCATTGTTATTCATTTATAATTTAAATTTTAAATTTGAATAAATTATTAAGTAATTAGATTATTATTTGCATCTATACATTTTATTTTAATTTAATTATTACTTGATATCTTAAATTAATTTGATTACATTAATAATTTAAATTTAACTTAATACAAATAAATCAGATTTTATAATAAAAAATGGGGATTGGGGATTGGGGATTGGGGATTGGGGATTGGGCCCAATCCCCAATCCCCAATCCCCAATCCCCATTTTTTATATCAGCTTAAAAATAAGCTTATTAATTTTAGAAATATAACTAAGTTATATAATA
>Ga0100378_1004418_pt1 | contig 13089 bp, 14 predicted proteins | sample CryGeymeta201502_FD_81535 | JGI IMG/M metagenome (GOLD analysis project Ga0100378, IMG submission 81535) | Groundwater microbial communities from Crystal Geyser aquifers in Utah, USA - Crystal Geyser metaG 2015-02 | ecosystem: Environmental > Aquatic > Deep subsurface > Groundwater | place: USA...
CGCAAGTCCTTAAGAATCAATCTAAGGAGGCCCTATTATAAATTACTGGCATCTGGCCTTTCCACTTTAGCCATAATGAATTATCATAAACCAAGGTAGCCATAAAATGGGCAACATTGATGCGACTGGTTTTTCCCGGTTTAAAAAGAGCACTGCGTATTGGGGATGGAAAAAGGGAATAGTCAGATACTTCTTCTTCATGGAGTAAACTGTCTGGACGTACAGCAACCCAGCTGATGGATGTGTTATTTTGACCAATTTCACTTCGTAAGTAGTCGGCGGCGGCTTCATTGTCGGTATGAGGTGGCAAGAGTAAACGAAAAAACCCCAGGGCTGCTTTCTCTGCAAAGGAGATCGGTTCGTTTAAATCCCGATTTCTGTTCCCCGTGGTATTCATCAATACAAACTTGACCGCTTCTTTGGGAGCATTCATTTCTACTGCCTTACAAAGTCTTCGCGTGGCATCCGTCACCAGCTTTTTAGGGTCTCCGTAGATGCCTTTCCAAGTCATATTATGTCCCAAACATGATGCTATCGCAGAACAATCCTGAACTAGCCCCCTCAATTCAACCTCACTAAAGTCTAGAATGTTTGATGTAATAATATGAATTTGATTCGATTCATTCCAATGGGCTGGCAGCTGGCTTGAAGCCCGCACTACTACCTTTACCTGCTGCCCGAGCATAATTAGCTGATCCACTAATTTCCTTCCAGTTGCACCACTTGCACCCACTACCAATACCATCATACTTTTCGTTCTATTCTCCCCTTTTGCTTTAATAGAAACGAATAAAAGTCGATTTGGTTACAGCAGCCTGACTACGCCTGCAAGGGATCATCTTATCGCGGTAAGTAATATCGCTTTTTTAACCAAAAGGAAACCCGCATCAATACAATCAATGCAGGAACTTCAACCAATGGACCAATCACTCCCGCAAAGGCTTGTCCGGAGTTCAATCCGAAAACGGCGATGGCCACAGCGATAGCGAGTTCAAAATTATTCCCAGCTGCGGTAAAAGCCACCGCTGCCGTTTTATCGTATTCTGCGCCAACAGCCTTGCTGATAAAAAAACCGATTAAGAACATCAGTGTAAAATAGATGAGCAATGGCACGGCAATTATTAGCACGTCCATTGGAATTTGAACGATAAGCTCTCCTTTCAAGGAGAACATCACAAGAATAGTAAATAAGAGCGCGATTAAGGTGATAGGAGAAATGAAAGGAATAAACTTTTTAGTATACCAGTCCTCTCCTTTCAAGCGCACCAATAGTAGCCTGCTCAGTATTCCCATCATAAACGGAATTCCTAAATAGATGGCTACGCTCTCCGCGATGGTGGCAATTGAAATATCGATTATCGCCCCATCAAATCCGAAATATGGTGGAAGAACAGTAATAAATATCCAAGCATAAAAACTATAGGCGAATACTTGAAAAATGCTGTTTAAGGCAACTAAGGCTGCCCCATATTCACTGCTCCCTTCGGCCAAATCATTCCATACCAAAACCATGGCAATACAGCGGGCCAAGCCTATTAAAATCAAGCCAACCATGTATTCCGGATAATCCCGTAAAAAAGCAATGGCCAATAGAAACATTAAAACAGGACCAACAACCCAGTTTAGAATCAATGAAATGGAAAGAATCTTGGTGTTTCTGAAAACCTTTGGTAAAAGCGCATAGTTGACCTTGGCCAAGGGAGGATACATCATCAAAATAAGACCAATCGCAATCGGTATATTGGTTGTACCACTGCTATAGCTATGGATGAGCGTTGGCAAGCTTGGAATAAAATAGCCGAGTCCAACACCCACAGCCATCGCTGCAAAAATCCATAGCGTTAAATAGCTGTCGAGAAAACTTAACTTCTTTGTCGGAATCATCTACGCTTTGATTTGAGAGAATATGAAATACATTTCTGTGGCAATTTGTTGGCTTCTTTCCTGGTATTTTTCCGCTTGGAAAGCTGTTTCGTCGAATGCTTTGGGGTCTTCATACGTAATTGGAATACGCTTCTCCGCTCCGGGAACAATCGGACATGCTTCATTGGCCGAGTCACAGGTCATGATGGCTATAAACTCCGATTGGGGATTAAATTGATCGTCCATCTTTTTTGAAAAGCCAATGATGGGCGGCTCATTTTCCGCGAATTTTATACCGTGAATTGGGTTATTGCCTTGAGAAAGCAATTGAATCTGAAACCCTGCGCATTTTAAAGTTTCGGCAATCATGGGATAGAGCGCAGTTGCTTCAGTTCCTCCTGAATAACAAAACACATCCGACACATGAAAATAATCCGCCATTGCCTGGGCCCAAACCTGTGATAGATGACTCCTTCGTGAGTTATGCGTGCAGATGAAATTCAAACGAATTTTATGCCCAAGGTGTACTTTCGATTGAATCGCATCAATCAATGGCTGCAAAATGGCCTTCCTTTCAGTAGGAATGCTTTGAACATCCAATTGCCCGATATAACGTTCGAGTTCAATAAAAAGCTTGCTTTGTCTTTCGGTCATTTCCATGTCATTTTTCGTGAAGCAGAAATCAGTTTGGATCAATCCCATGCATTCCTTTATTCATTGCAATATTACGATTAATGAAGAGGGTCAGCTAATTAAATTATTGTTACCAAGAATTGAATTGGAAATAAAATGCCCTAAATATTAACTTTAGAAAAGACCAATATCTTCGAAAGCCCTTGCTATCTGTGAACAGTAAGTCAGCCTCAGGTAAAGTTCTGCCGATAAAAGGAAAAAGGGCACGCTCACGTGAATGAGCGCACCCTATTCTCCCTATTGTTTCTTTGCAAATACTTGTTCAATATAATTTTCCACCTGTGTTTTGCTGAAGACCTTACAAGCGGAGGATAGTCCGAACATAGCGATAAGCAGGTAATCTGCTTGTTTAGACAATTCCACGCTGCTGTCAGTGGATTCTTGCGACAGATTCATCAAAAAGGCATCACGCACATCGCTCGTGTATTCTTGTAAGAGCGCACGTATTCGCTCATCTGTATCTGCGCTCAGCTCATTCGTGATATTGGTAATTAAACAGCCTTTGCTGGAATCATTCTCCTGAGAAAATGGCACAAAATCATAAAAATAAGCTTTGATGCCAGCAATGCCATTTTGAGAAGCATGGAGTTTCTCGATGAGCTGATTGAGCTTTTGTTTATAGCACTTCAGACTTTCAATCAATACGCCGTCTTTATTGCCGAAACTCGAATAGATAGAAAACTTATTGATGCCCATCTCCTTTTCCAGCATCTGCATGGAGGTGCATTCAAAACCATGTTTCCAAAACAGGTGCATGGCTTTTTCGACTACTTCGCTTTCACTATACTCCTTTTTTCTGGCCATAAGCATTTGCTTGATTCCAAAAGTAGCAATTAGTTCGCGTTCATCGTTTTTAGGAAGGCGGTGAGATCCGCTGGCTCAGCCCTGTTTCTATAGTCGAAATCAAGGAAAGCATAAACGATTTTTCCTTCTTGATTGATGATATAGGTTGCCGCAATGGGCAATTGATTGGAGCTATCTCCATTGTGCTGATTCAGATCAAACTTCTTGTTATACACATTTGCTAATTCTTCGGTGAGGGTATACGAAACGCCGTATTCTTTGGCTACCGTATTTCCTTGGTCACTGAGAATCTGAAATTCGAGGTCATTTTTTTCGGTGGTACTTATCGACTCATCTGGCATTTCGGGTGAAATGGCTATAAGGTTGGCTCCTTCTGCTTTAAAGTGAGGAAGTTCTTGTTGAAGATAATGCAAGGTAAGGTTGCAATATGGACACCATCCTCCCCGGTACCAAGTCAATACTACCGGACCCTTTTTTAGATATTCCTTGAGATTGACCGTGTTCCCCACCGCATTTTGCAAAGAAAAATCAGGGGCCATATCTCCGACTTGTTTTGCCGACTCTAATACTCCACTAAGTTTCACCGCTTCGAGTCCATCTTTATAGATTCGCCCTGTTATACTGTCAATTTTTTTGGCGGAATTATTCTTCCTCTCCGTTAAGGCCGAAGCCAAGTTTGTTGGTTCTTCCATAATCGTTGGTAGTGAATCGGTATCATTTTGTGCTGTTTTGGGCGAATTCGAATTGCCACAGGAAAACAGAAATAAAGCCATTAGTACAGTTGATAGTAAGTGGATGCGTTTCATTAATCGTATTTTTTTTTGTTTAGGAGATAGATGTTGATGGATGAAAAAAGAATGATGCCAATGGCGATATACACCAAAAGCCATTTGGGTTCGAGACGCAGATAGAATTCTGCTAATAAGGCCCCAGCCATAGTGAGAAGTCCTGCGAGATTGGATAAGCTGGCAAATTTGGAGTAGTTCAATTTGATACGAGGTGCCAAGCGTTTTTCTTGGACTGAATACAGTGCGGTTGCCGCGTAAGCCAATACAACGAGCAATAAAACGATTCCTGTAGACACCCGAAATAATGTAGGATCAATTCCTAGAGGCTGGGCCATTTCAATAAATGCTTTTATGGAAATCTCCCACCCAGCAAGTTTAGATACAGCAAAACGCGTCAATATCAAAGCCATTCCCAAACTGCTAACTCCTATCAATCCTTTACTCAATTTATTCATGCCGACTGCAAAACTAACCAATCGTTTAGAAATAAAAAGGCTTGAGTAAATTAATTCACATCTTTATTCATGATTTCCACCAAAAGACAGCAATATTGAACGAAAAGAAAGCATGCAAAGCTCCTGCACACATTGTATCCGATGCTGATTTTGAAATATCAAAAAACTAACGGTCCTTTCGCCCGCTAACTTAAGGACCATAACATTAAAGGTTAAAAAACGAGAATCCAATCCATGTCCACCAGCACAATACTCCAACGCATGAAAAATGATCCATTTTAATTTATCGGCATGAATAGGAGACAAAGAGCTCCATTCATTGCTGCAGTTAATACAATGAAAAAGACATAGGCTTGCATCAGTTGACGATTCAATCGGCTGATTTGTTAAAAGTTCAATCTTTCAAAAACACCTCCATGGTACGTCAATTAAAATTTTGCATTACAACCAAACAGAAAGTCATGGCCAGCACCAACCCTTCGCTCTTGAAGTAGATTTCAGAAGAGATCTTGATTATCCTTTTCTATTCCCACCCTTTATTTGCGCCTCTTTATAATGGGTAATCCGTCTCATCAAATCATAAGGCATTTCCTTATTTAGCGGAAACTGGACCGAGCCTTTGCCTTGTTTGTAATGAGCCAATTCCCCGGAGAAAGCTTCATGTCCTTGTGGTGTAGCGTAAAATCCAATATGCTTTTTAAATGCTCCGAAATAGACCAATGGCTTATTATTCAGTTTGTAGCCAATGATGCCATAACTCATGCTTTCTTGTGCTTCGGGAACCGTTTCTTTAACCAGAACGCGGATCTGTTCAAGAATTGACTGAACCTCGGTAGGAAAGCTGCTGATATAGGTAGATACTTCGCTCATGGGATATTTACTCTTTGATAAACTTAGCCATGCCAAGAGCTCTCCCATTGGCATCGAGTAGCTTAAGAACATACAGCCCCGAAGAAAGGCTTATCACATCCATTTCTGCATTTCCAGTGATTGTTTGGCTGATGTATTTCTTTCCATGTAGGTCATGAAGAATCCATGTTTTGGCTGTTGGAAATTCATCAATATTCAAATGAATTTGACTCGTACTTGGATTTGGATAAATCTTCAAATCTTGACTATTCATTGGCTTCAATCCATTTGGCAGGGCCGAATCATAATAATAAGTGCTCCTTGTTTGCGGAGACAAGGTTCCACTTTGCGTTTTTGAAACCGTATTGCGCGTTAAGGTATTTTCAAATAAACCAGCAACGTAGCTATCGGAATCTATGAGGATATTCTCCCTCTTAACGGCACCATTCACCTCATAATCATCGGCAGAAATCACTGCCCAATCTCCTAATACAAAATCAAATCTTAAGGTCTCAAAGCGAATGCAATCACCAGTAGTATTGCGAACATAACGGTATTTCGTCTGCAAGGAATATTTTCCATTACTCACATTAACTGAATATTGATTCACCGCAGTATCTCTCCCCTGTACATCTTGGTAGTAAACACTTGCTGAGCTCATCGTCCATTTGGTTCCATAGACTAGCCCATATTTCAACGTATCCATTATTCCCGCAGATTTATAGGAATACTCGGTGCGTGCATAAGGTTCGAAAACGCCTTGCTTCAACGAATAGGTCACCTTGACAATTTGGTCGCCATTGCCATCATAAAAAAAAGAGTCGATACTATTATTCTTCCAAGAGCTAGAGCCTCCTTGCCAGGTAAACGCATCTATCGAAGCCAGTTTATTATTTACATAATGGTAGTTTTTGGCCTGCGAATTAACCCATGCGGAGTTGTTACCCGACCAATATTTGATCTCTCTTCTTTCCAACATGTTGGTTTGTACATCATAGGTGAATTCCGTGTTCTGAGAATTGGTACGAATCCCATTTACATCGAATACAGAATACGTCCACGACTCAAAATGATTCCCGCCATTATGCACATAACTATAGATGCCATATGGAGTCCAACTGCCATTGGTCATTTTCTCTATGACAGTACTATCTAGGCGGTAGTTAATTTGAGCCTGAGCTGATAAAGCAAAACAGGTTCCAGCCAACCAAACGAGTGTCGATTTTACGAAGTCCATCTTGCAATATCTGATTTTGGCTCTGCAGTTCCAATTCAAGCACAACCTACCCGATGAATGACACTATGGAAATAGCTTCCCTAAAGCCGTCTATTTCTTTATAAATTTGGAGATGCCCACTACATTACCATTGCTTTCGAGCACCTGTAGTATAAATACCCCCGCATTCAAGCTAGCCACTTCTACCGTATTTGATTCACTCAAATTCTGATTCAAGACTTGCTTCCCGCGCATGTCGAATATCCGAATATTGGCTGCCTCAGGAAATTTTAATAGCTCCAACTGAATCAAATCAGTGCAAGGGTTTGGATAAATAAAAATCTCAGATGTTTCAAGCTGTATCAGGCTATTCGGCAACTTCGTATCATAGTAGTAGGTACCCCGTGTACTCTGTCCCCAGCTTCCGCCCTTTTCGAGAGACAATATTCTTCGTACTACGGCCTTCTCTGCATAGACTTCTTCTTCTAATTCCGTATCGTATAAAACAGAAGAATGATCAACCCTTTCATTCACCTCATTGTCATAGATTAGAAGTACTTCCAGTGAACCAGGGCTTATATAATCAACCAAATGTTCCTCCTTAACCACGATTCCATTTGAATCTCTCAATAAACGAAGTATGGATGTAAATGATTTTTTTCCAGTAATCCTATCAACCCGATATTCATGCACTGCTGTATCTTTTCCAGCTGCATTCTGGAAGTATATATGATAGGAAAAAGGTCTGCTCGGTGAAGAACGGGACCACGAAATTACAGAGTCCCTTACCCCCGCCGATTTATATGTGGTTTGGACCGCATAATACTTGATGAATTCGGTGTTATCCCACGTATACGTGCTGTGGTCGATTTGATCGCCATTGGTATCGTAAAAAAAAGAATCAATATCGCTTATATTCCAAGTACTATCAGAAGTTTGCCATTTAAAAGTCTTCATCGTTATACGCTTTGAATTGACATTGAGGTACTCGTATTTATTCGTTGATACCCAACTTGATGTTTGGGCCGACCAGCTTTGGTCTTCCTTTGTCTCAAGCATTCCGCTCTGTGCATTGAACGTATACAGTTTTTGTTCAAAATTGACACGGTCACCATTTGCATTGATCTTCACTTGCTTCTTGGATAGAATTTGATCTCCTCCATTATGTACATAGGAAAGCACAAGGTATGGAGACCATTGTCCATTTTTATTCTGTTCGTAGACACTACGATCTAAACGATATTGAATTTGCGCATCACTACTGAGGCAAAAGGTGCCCATCAATAGACAAAATAAGATAGTTTTACATGAGTCACCGCAATTATACCACTACGCCGCAATATGGCGGTACGAGCGTTGAACTTGCCTGAAAAACAGGCCATGACAAGATTTGAATTTTTTGAAAACTTTAGTTCAGAGTCCTATTGTAGGGAGTATTTCCGTGAATTACGCATTCAACAGGGTGTCATTTGTAAGAAATGTGGTAATACGAAGCATTACTGGCTACCCAAGAAGGAGCAATTTCAATGCGCCGATTCCAAGTGTAAATTCAGAACCACGCTACGAAGCGGAACCATCATGGATTCTAGCAACCTTCCCTTTCGGGATTGGTTTTATGCCATGTATTTAATGACAAGTACAAAAAAGGGGTTATCTGCAAAAGAACTTCAAAGACAATTGTGCTATAACCGGCACGAGCCAGCGTGGATGATGATGCATAAGATAAGGTGCCTGATGGAATTGCGGGAAAATAAGTATACCCTAAATGGCGACATGGAAGTAGATGAGATTTTCCTTAGAACAACATGTAGTTTATCTGAAAATGAAGAAGTTAAGCGCGGAAAAGGGAGCCAGCGTAATACGCCTGCACTCATTGCAGTAGAGTCAAAACCCGTTGAAGATAAAAAGGACAAAGGAGGAAAGAAGCTAGGCTATTCGAAAATAGAAATCATCGACTCTCATGATTCGGCAGAAGCATTAAGAGTGGTAAAAAAGATGGTTGGATTGGTCAAAAAACTGACCACAGACAAGGGGCGGGAATTTGTTTTGCTTGGGGAAGTGGCGGAAACACATGAACGTGTAAAATCAAACAAAGAAAATAATGATGAACATTTGCCCTGGGTTGGAGTAGTAACGGCTAACCTAAAACGCTTTCTGCTTGGCATTTATCATTCGGTTAGCCCAAAATATTTGCAACGCTACCTTGCTGAATTCAGCTATAAGCTAAACAGACGTAATTTTGGGCTGAATATCTTTGAAAGACTTGTCAGCATTAGCGTTAAGCCAATTTAGTGGTACGAAGGCGGTGACTCATGTAGTTTTAAATACTGGCATGTTGCAATATGCTGTTAAGTTCCAAATGCAACAACAACAAAAATAGAATTATCCAACAGGTAGGGTAATTAATCTCCCAGGTGTTACTAAAGTGAATCATTTACTTCTTGAATCCTTTTGATATATACCATGGCAGATGCACTTTTCGTTACCTTACAAACTTCGCCTATGAGAACGCTGATTTTTCCCTTCTTGCTGAGTGTCCTTATTTCCTTTCAGCTCCCGCTAGACTTAATCTTCAACATTTTTGATGATGAGCCGATAGAAGAAAAAGCACTGATCATTGTACCGCCCGACAGCATTGCATATAAGAATACCATGGGAGTTCAAACCCAAGTATTGACCTTCAAAAACGGATCGCAGAATCACTATTATTTTCCGGGGAACGACAGCTTTATTTACCTCTACTCCGAAGTGGAGGCTCCAAAAATTATCACCGCTGGAGAGCGTACCCCTTTAAATCTTTCATTAGTACTCGATCGCAGTGGATCCATGGGCGGAGATAAACTCAAGTATACTATAGAAGCCGCAAAATTCGTAATTGACAATCTTGGTGAGAACGATATTGTTTCCATTGTCACCTACGAATCTGGCGTTCAAGTGGTGGCCGAAGCCCAAAAAGTAAGCAATAAACAACACCTGAAAAATTTGATAGATAAGATGGTTACAGGTGGCTCTACTAACCTGAGTGGCGGCATGTTCGAAGGATATAAACAAGTTGCCAAAAATAAAAGCGACGCCTATATCAATCGTGTTTTACTCATGTCGGATGGATTAGCCAACCAGGGGATTTCTGACTCTGCTGGACTGGTTCAAGCCGTTGCCAATAAACTCGAGGAAACGGGAATAAGCCTATCCACTTTTGGGGTAGGTGCCGACTTCAACGAAAACCTCATGCAGAGTATGGCCGAGTTTGGTGGGAATTATTATTTCATTTCTTCCCCCGATGAAATTCCAAACATTTTCGCCAAAGAACTCAGTGGACTGCTTTTGGTGGCTGCTCAAAACTTGAAGCTGGAAGTCCATATTCCAAATGGTGTTCGCCTTGACAAGGTTTTTGGATACCGTTATACGCAAACAGGAAATAAAATTACAGTGGATTACCGCGATATCTTTTCGGAAGAGAAAAAGGCCGTACTGCTCCGTTTTAAGGTCGATCAACAATGGAACAAAGACTTGGTATTCAAAGAGAACATCAGTTTCGTGGAAGCCACTTCGGGAAAAGACCAGGAAATCAGCATGGAAACCCAAGTAAACTTTCTGACAGAACCGGCCTTATATGCTACCCATTATAACGAAACCGTATTGCAGCAAATCCTCATTTTTGAAAGCAATGAAGTGATGGAAATCGCCATGCGTGGAGTTGATAGTTACAAATTTGAAGATGCCAAGAAAGAACTAGAACGAGGACGAAAAGAACTAGAACGCTACCGCAGTGTAGCGCCAGAGAACGAGGAGCTTTTGCAGCAAGACTCCCTCTACAATGCCTACGAACAGGGAATTGACTCGGTTAAAGTCATGAAGGAGCATGACCGGAAGAATTACCAGAAAGACAATAAGTTCAGGAATTACGAGCAAAGGAAGAAGAAGTAATGTAGACTTGAGAGGGTTAGAAGACGGTAAGTAAGTAAGTAGGTAAGTAATTAAATAGGTATGAGATTTATTGCGTACCGGTTGAATGTGGTCATGTAGCCGATTCCCGACAAACATCCTGCACAATCGCACTAATCTCATCCGCATGATTATATACCATAAAATGGCCTCCATGTTGGATGATATAATCTGCCTGAACTTTCGCAATAGGGATTAATCGATCATTTGAGCCATGGATAGAAATGGTAGGGATTTCTTTATTTCCTCTCCAAACAACAATTGGATGCAGGGCCCAAGCGATAAAGTCTTCATTCGTATCATCAATAATGCGCTTGAGCAATTTGCCGTCGTTGCGTTTTTGCTTGGTGCCAAAAAACCACTGTGCTACGCCGCTTGTTTGTTTAAACATGGATGGCCGAAGCATTGCATCTATACGCATCATCATGATAAAACGGTAGCGCCAGGGCAATTCCCAATGTCCCTTGAATGAAGAGATGAGGATAAGTTGATCTGGCTTTTTGAGCTTGGCAATTTCTTGGGCAATCATTCCGCCAAACGACATGCCCAAAAGGATAAAATGCGGTTCCGTTATAAATGCGGCCAATTGCTTGACATAGACTTGGAAATCATCTCCCCTTTTTACAGGCAACCATGAAATATGGTGGACTTCTAATTCACCCCAATCCATACGCGCGAAAGCACGTTCATCTGCGCCGAGTCCGCTGAGAATATAGATATGCCTATTCACCCCTTGTTTATGGACATAAGCCAATTAAATAACAAGATTACCAAATACCCTCCAATATAAGCCCAGATATCTTCCCAAGCGAAGAAAGTTCCAATCACTACACGTGCTAAAGCATTATCTTGTAATCCAATTATCTCAATAAAGTGCATGGCCTGCAAGCCTTCTACGAGGAAGGCGAATAGCAAAACCCCAAGCGCAACTTTCGATTTCGGCCAAGCAATAAAGCTCAGGATAAAAGCATAGATAAGCCATACAACAATGGTATCGCCCAGATAGGGACGAATAAAGGAATCTCGTACATAAAGCGCAATGAATACTTCTATAGCGAGAAGCAATATAAAGGCTAGAAAATAGTAGCCCTGGAAACGGTATGAAACAGTTTTAATCATTTGGCTTCAGTAAATAGGTGGCAGGAATGTCAAAACGTTGGCGCCAATAATATTCTTCGTGTTTATGGCCTTCGAACTTCTGAGTAGTCAATTGTTCTGGACCGTATCCGTTTTTTCGTAAGACTGAGTCTACAGCTAATTGATAGTCCTCATACAATGAATCCAATTCCAAAGTCCCGTAATCAAAATAGAAATTATGAGTGCGTGGGTCTGGTGTATTCTTGTCAATATACTGGAGACAGGCCTCAGGGATTTCAGGGCACTTATTCGACTGAGTTCCGGGCCAATGACTTGATAAACAGGCCGCACCACCAAAAACATTGGGGTATTCACACATCGCATACATGGAAATCAATCCGCCAAAACTGGAGCCTGCCACAAAAGTATTTGAAGCATCAGGAATTGTAGAAAAACTCGAATCAACAAAGGGCTTCAGTTCCTCTACTATAAACTTTAAATAGGCATCGGAATAAATCGGTTCGAAGGGGATTCCTCTACCGGTGAACCTCATTTTTATGGAGTCTTTTCCTGCTGGCGACATCGATTCATAGACCTTTTGAGGGAAATATTGAGCGAGTCGTTTTGTGCCTTGGTTAAAGATTCCTACAACGATGCATGGCCGGACACGCTTTCCATCGATCAGGGCAGACAATGTTTCATCTACTCCCCACTCTTGGCGATTCCAAGTTATCGTAGAATCAAAAAGATTCTGACCATCATGCATATAGAGCACGGCATAATCTCGAGCAGTATCGTAATTCGCTGGTACCCATACCACGACTTCAATTGGTTGAATAAATTTTGATTCAAAGGGTGGGTAAACATAAACAGTCCCTTGTATAGATGGTTGAGCAAGCATATTTAAGGCCCAAATAATCAATAAAACAGTAAGCCAAAAGCGCTTAGAAAATAGAAAAAGGTGCACGCATCCAATTTAGGATATTTGCACCTTTTAATCGCAATTTATCGGTCACATGGGGCATATTGCTGATTTCCATCTTTCCCAAATCGCACTATATCCACGTGAACATAATTAAATTGTGCAGAACGTCTGCATTGAACTTTGGTTAATACCTGCAAGCTCCCAATTATTGAAAGAATATCTCTACTCAATAGTAGGTATTTTGAGATCATTAGATACTTAGTCAATAAAATGGTTAGACTAGTTGACACTCCCCCATCATCCATACATCTGCGCTGAAGCAAATCCCGCAAAGTAATCTGGAGAAGCGAAGGAACAGTTTGCCGAAATGCAACGGAAAAATGAGTTAATCTAAAGCATTGCATTAAACTCAATGGCTTTTCCGACCCAGAAATCGAGGTCTTCTTCTCGGTCGAATCCTTCTGGGTCTATAAA
>Ga0100378_1004419_pt1 | contig 13088 bp, 10 predicted proteins | sample CryGeymeta201502_FD_81535 | JGI IMG/M metagenome (GOLD analysis project Ga0100378, IMG submission 81535) | Groundwater microbial communities from Crystal Geyser aquifers in Utah, USA - Crystal Geyser metaG 2015-02 | ecosystem: Environmental > Aquatic > Deep subsurface > Groundwater | place: USA...
AAAGCTAAAGGAAAAAATGAATAATGAATATCGAACAAGGAATTTCGAATGATGAAGTTAAAATACGGATTGCATTCACTTCGAAATTCATTATTCCTTGTTCAATATTCGATATTTAATTATTGGTAACATGTTAGCGATAGTAATTTTTTAAGAGCCTAATCCTGATAAACCGGAAATCACAAAAAACAAACACCTAATAATTTTAGATGAATGATTGAATGAAAATCATCCATCCATTCATCTTCATTCAATCTTGCTATCACTTTATTTGCCTCATTAATATTCTGCCAAATATTACACAAATTTTAGTGTTAGGGTCTTAAAATCCCCACAACAGCCAGCTTTTTTTTGCCTTCTCCATAAGCACTTTAAACCCGGTTGAGCTCTCCTTTAAATTGATTAACGTGGAATCTAAGTTTTTATCGAAACTGATTTTTGCATCATCCATAAGTATTTTTAACCCTGCTGAACCTTGTTTCAAATTGACGATGGCAGAATCAAAATTTTGCGCCAGCGATTTGTCCATCAATAGTCTTCCTATTGTTCCTTTTCCTGTTTGGATGTCGTTCGTAATTTTCGATAAATCCTTTGTGATTTTGGAAGTGTTGTCAATAGTTGTCTTTAATGACAGCAGAACTTCGTCCATATTAATCGGCGGGACAGTTTTGATAATATCGTTGTTTTGAATTTCTTTTTCTTTCCCCTGTCCGGGATTAATAATTAAAATTTTGTTCCCCATTAGACCTTCAGAGCCAATACTTGCAATGGCATCCTTCTTAATAAATTTCCGGGAGCTTTCATCAATAAGTATTTCTACTCTAACGGAAGAATCACTTACGATATCAATATTTTCAACAGTCCCTACATTTATTCCTGAGAACCGAACATTACCGCCCGCTTGAAGTCCGGCAACATCTTTAAATACTCCGCTTACACGAAAAGTACTTCTAAACAATTGCTGCCTTTCGCCGATAAAATATATCCCTATAAGAAATACTGCTATTCCGAGGGAAATAAATATTCCCAATCTGATTTTAGTGGTTGTGTTCTTTTTCATTTTAAATACTCAAATAGTTTTTAATTTCTTTTATTCAAAAAATGACCTGACCCAAGGGTCTTCAGAATTTTCAAGATCGTTATAAGACCCTTCTGCCGCGCATACTCCATCTTTAATAACTATGATCCGGTTTGCCGTTAGCTTAGCACATTCCCTGTCGTGCGTGATAATAATTGAAGATGTATGATATTTTTTTTGTACTTCAAGGATAAGACTGCTTATTTCTTTTGATGTTATTGGATCAAGCCCCGTTGAAGGTTCATCATAGAGCATGATCTCAGGTTTTAGAATTAACGTTCTCGCCAGACCTAATCTTTTCCGCATACCGCCGGAAAGCTCAGACGGCATCATATCAATTGTTTCAGAGAGTCCAACATTTTCTAATGATTCTTTAACAAGCGCATTCATTTCTGCTTTGGATATTGTGGTTACCTGTCTCTTAAGCGGGAATTCAAGATTTTCTCTCACGGTCATAGAATCATAAAGAGCGCCGCTCTGAAAAAGGAAACCTATCTTTCTGTGCAGTTCGGTTAACTCTTTGGCTTTGAGATTAGAAATATCTTGCCCAAATAATAAGAGTTTTCCATAATCAATTTCCATCAAGCCAACGATACATTTTATTAGCACGGATTTACCCGTTCCCGATTTTCCAAGGATGACAAGGTTTTCCCCTTTGTTCATCACCAGATTAATATCCATCAACACTTCCTTATCTCCAAAAGATTTTTTAAGATGCTGCATCTCAACAACAACAGAATTTATCTGCTTATCGTCATCTTTGGTTTCTCTGGTGGATGTTTCGGTTGTCATTTTGTTCATTGCTCGATTTAATTTTGTAACAAACTTGTAATTTGTACGGCTATCATATCAATGATAAAAACCATTAACGATGCGAATACAACTGCCGAGTTTGCGGCTTTACCAACACCTTCGGTTCCTTTATTTGAATTATAACCCTTGTAACATCCTATAAGTCCGATTGTAAATCCGAAGAAAAAAGTTTTTATAAAAGCCGGGAAAACATCTTTAAATTCGAGGCTTTGAAATATCTGAGAAAAAAATATGGTGGCGCTAACATTTCCTTTCAGGTTTACGGCAACATAGGAGCCAAACAAACCAACAGCATCAGAAAAAACCACTAAGAGCGGAAGCATTATTGTTGCTGACAGAACTCTTGTAACAACAAGATAGTTAAACGGATTCGTATGCGATACCTGCATCGCATCAATTTGTTCGGTTACATTCATTGATGCCAGCTCCGCCCCGATCCCCGATCCCACTTTGCCGGCAAAGATTAATGCGGTTATCACCGGTCCTATCTCACGAATAATTGAAATTGCCACCATCATGGGCAATAACGATTCCGCTCCAAACTTTTCTAACGTTAGCCTCGACTGCACCGTAAGCACCAGCCCGATAATAAAACTTGTAACAGCCACCAAAGGAAGCGACTTGTACCCGATCAGAAAAGATTGTTTCAGCAGTTCATTTAACTCATACGGCGGCACAAATACTTCTTTGAAAAAGCGAAAAGTAAAAATGGTAAGCGAATAGACTTCTAAAAAGAATTTATGAACTACCGTATGAGAAACGATTACCGGAATATTCTTCGGAATAGTTTCTTTTTCCTGCTTTCGATTTTGGAAATGCTCTAAAATTATTTTTTCCATAAAGTGACGGTTTTAAGATTTACTCTAAATTGACAGGTTATAATATGCAGAAGTGTAGGTCGTTTCAATCGGTCAAAGGGATGAAAAATGGACTACATCTTAGGGAGGATTTTTCTCACAACACAAAATTTCTAACGGCATTTATGACTCTTCTTCCCGAAAAGAAAAGAGATTGGAGGAAGCTGAGATCACATCAGAAAAAAAAAATACTGTAGGCAGGATATAGGAAATATTAATTAAATTGGGGGAGCAAATTATTTGTAGTGAATTAAAACATGGTAACAAAAGAATCAGCATATAAAAAAATATCCGAACTCGTACAGCGTTTTGAGGAGCAGTATGCCTCATACAAAAACTCCGATTATAACGAGACTTTAACCCGCAGAGATTTTATCGATCCTTTCTTTAAAGCGTTGGGTTGGGATATGGATAATGAACAAGGTTATGCCGAATCGTTCCGCGAAGTAAAACACGAAGATAAATTAAAGATAGGGAATGCCGTTAAAGCCCCCGATTATTCTTTCCGGGCAAATTCAGATAAAAAGCTTTTCTTTGTTGAAGCGAAAAAACCAAGCATTGTAATTAAGGAGGATATCCACCCGGCATATCAAGTAAGGCGTTACGGTTGGAGCGGAAAACTTGCAATAAGTATTGTTACCGACTTTGAAGAGTTCGCTATTTACGATTGCACTAAAAAACCCTTTAAGACCGACAAAGCTTCCGTTGCGAGAATGAAGTATCTTACCTTCCGCGACTATTTAAATGAGTTTGATTTTCTTTGGGATACGCTTGCAAGAATATCTGTTCTTAGAGGAAGTCTTGACAAATATGTACAAGGAACAGCCAACAAAAGAGGAGCGGAAACCGTTGATAAAGATTTTCTGAAAACGCTTGACGGTTGGCGAACCTATCTTGCTACTTCCTTAAGCCGTGATAACAAAGAGCTTAATGAAGAGGAAATAAATTTTGCCGTTCAACAAACGATAGACAGAATTATTTTCCTGCGTATTGCCGAAGGGAGAAAAGTTGAACCTGAAGGGAACTTGCAAACCGCCACAACGCAAGGCGACTATTATCAAAATCTTTTCAGCATTTTCAAAGAAGCGGATGACAAATACAATTCCGGTTTGTTTGATTTTAAGAAAGACACGATTAGCAAGAAACTGAAGATTGATAACAAGGTAATAAAAACGATCATTAGCGAACTCTATGTTCCCAAAAGTCAATATGAGTTTTCCGAATTATCAGTAGAAATATTAGGCAGCGCTTATGAGCAGTTCCTTGGAAAAGTAATCCGTATTACTCCGGCGCATCATGCAAAGATTGAAGAGAAGCCGGAAGTAAGAAAAGCGGGGGGAGTTTATTACACTCCCGAATATATTGTTGAATACATTGTAAAGAACACAGTCGGCAAACTGATTGAAGGAAAAACACCGAAAGAAATTAGCAAAATAAAAATAGTTGATCCCGCATGCGGAAGCGGAAGTTTCTTGATCGGCGCATACAACTATTTGTTGAACTATCACAAAAATTATTATTCAAACAACGGGAAGCCTGCAAAAGGGAGAAAGGAAGACACACTTACTCCGGAAGGACATTTAACCACCGCAGAGAAGAAAAGAATTTTGCTCAACAACATTTACGGCGTTGATATTGACGTGAACGCAGTTGAAGTAACCAAGCTGAGTCTGCTTTTAAAATGTTTGGAAGGAGAAACCGAAGCTTCAATCGCACATCAGTTATCCATGTTCCATGAGAGAGTTTTGCCAACGCTTGAAAATAATATCAAAAGCGGGAATAGTTTAGTAAGCACCGATATTTATGAAAACGAATTGTTTGAAGTTGATAAGAAGACTAAACCATTCAATTGGGAAAAGGAATTCCCGGAAGTATTTGTAGAACGCATAGAAGAATCCGATCCAAAAGAAGAGTTGAAAAGAATAGCCAGACAAGCAAAGGCGCATGCAGAAAAAGCATTAGAGTATTCTACCGTGTTATCTGAGAAATTAGAAACGGTATTCGAGCCACAAGTTAATTACGCAACAAACGGCAAAGGGGGATTTGATGTGGTGATTGGGAATCCGCCGTATGGGGCAAGTATTGGAACTGATGTTCAAAATTATTTATCAACTAAATATAATTTACCTATTACGATAGCGGATAGCTTTTTAATGTTTTTAAAAAGAACGTTTCAAGTTTCAAAAAAGGATGCGCTGATCTCGTTGATTATTCCATCTACCTGGCTCTATATGTCTCAATATTTAAGTTTCAGAAAACAACTTTTAAATCAATTTCAACTTGATGAAGTACAACTTTTCCGAAAACCAATATTTGAGAGTGTAACAGTTGAAACATGTACAATTCTTTTAACAAATAAAGAACCAGATAAATATTCAAAATATCATTTTAAAGAAATTAAAACAGAGCCAAGCAAGTTTATTTTTGAGGAAAATGTTGTTGCGCAAGCGAAATTGTTAGAAGAACCGGAAATAAATCTTGTTCTTTCAAATAAAGTTATAAATTCACTTTTTACAAAAATTAAAAACAAAAATCCGCAGCTTAAAGAAGTTGCATTAGTCATTTGTGGATTAACTCCTTACCGGCTTGGAAAAGGTAAACCGAAACAAAGTATAAACATTGTTAAAGAACGACGATTTGATGCAGATTTTAAAAAAGACAAAAGTTATCGGCAGTATGTAATGGGAAGAGATTTTAATAAATATTGTTGGCAAATTGAAAAAGAGAGATGGATCAGCTATGGGGATTGGCTTGCAGAGCCAAGACATAAAGCACCATTTGATGATGATAAAAAAATAGTTATCAGACAAACATCCGATAGATTAATTGCACATCTCGATACGCACAAATTTTTATCGTTGAAAAATGTTCATAATTTAAGGGTAACTGATAGTAATCTTACTTATGAGTATTTGTTAGGAATTATTAATTCCAAATTATTAGACTGGTGGTATCAAAAACTTATTCCCGAAAAGGGCAGAGTATTTGCAGAAGTGAAGGTTGTAAATCTTGAAAAACTTCCAATAAAATCAATTGATTTTAGTAACAAAGCAGAAAAGCTAAAACACGATGAAATAGTAAAGTTGGTTGACCAACTTTTGAAACTGAACGAAGAAAAAGCAAACACTAAACTGCAAAGCGAAATAGAACAGATACAAAGGCACGCTAAATTTTGTGAAGACCAAATAAATATAAAAGTTTATAAACTCTATGACTTAACTCCTGATGAAATAAATATTGTAGAGGGGAAATGAAGATAAAATCATTTCAAGAATCACTTGACCATATAGCAAGCCAAAGAACTGAAAATTTAAAAAGGCTTTTGGAATTTTCTAACAGCAAGTTAGCAGATATTAAAGAATATTATTATAATTGGTATAAGAGCGCCGAAGAAAATGAATATAAAGAGAGCGCAATAGTCAACCAAATGCATTATCATCTAATAGAAGAAGCTATTAAAATTAAACAATTGAATGATGAGCAAAAATAATGCAAGGAATGCATTTACCAAACTGCAAAGTGAAATAGAACAGATACAAAGGCACGCTAAATTTTGTGAAGACCAAATAAATATAAAAGTTTATGAACTTTACGGTATAGAACAACCCGAAATAGATATAATCGATGCAAATGCAACAAAATAAACGCTTTCCCCCGGCGGTTCACTCTTTTAAAATGAACCGCTTTGGTTCAGATTATTTCTTCTTTTCTGTGCTTAGGAGACCCTGGTTCGTCACTCCATTTTTTTTATCTCGTTTAGCGTTCTTTTTTTCTTGCATAGTTTTTGCAGGTTCTTTCTTTGACCCCTTTTTAGCGTCCTGACCTTTGCTCATGATTTTTTCCTTTTCATTTAGATTATAATTTATGACACAATAAATAATTTTTGCTAAATGATGATAGGAAGAAATAAGATAGTGAACAATAAAGCAAAAGGATGAAAAAGGAACTACATCTTTTGGGTGGAATTAACAAATAGTCACTTTATTCAATAGATAAAATTCATCTCTTAATCCTAATCTTATTCTTACTTATTTACAGAAACACGACTTAAATGCCGCTTAAAGCGGAGAGGCAAGAAAATAATAAAGCACAAAACTCTCTGTTCGGAATTGTGCGTAATGTGAACCGGCAGCTAATCGCTGACCGATTGAGGAGTCTCCGGTTGGGTTTTGTTGGAATTGGAGAAATGAGCATACTTTGCAATCTGCACGCGGGTTTGAAGCGCTAATTTTTCGAGGATGTTGTGAACGTGGCTTTTTACCGTGTAGGTGGAAAGATGAAGGTTTTGTGCGATCTCTTTATTCGTCCAGCCTTCGGATATGAGTCCAACCACTTCTAACTCGCGTTTCGTCATACGCACTGATTCTTCAATTAAGGAAGGTTTAAATGCCGGGACAGCCTGTTTAACAATTTGAGAAAAAAGCGAGCTTGTTAAATGAGGCGGTAATACTTTAATTCCCTCAGAAACTGATCGAATCGTTTTATAAAAGTCGGAAATGTTTGCATCTTTAAGGATAAATCCTGATACACCTGCCAGGACAAATTCGAGAACATCCGCCTGATGCGGGATAAGGTCCATCACGATTATTTTTATTTCCGGAAAATCCCTCTTAACTAATTTAACAACTTGCAGACTGCTTTGACTTTGTAAACCGAGATCGAGAAGAACGATATTTGGCTTGTGCTTCTTCATAGCCGAAGAGTTGTTTTCGCCATCGGCCTCTGTAGCAACTACCTGCATATCAGGCTGCGTTTTGAGCATTGAGACAATGCCATCCCGCAGAAGACGATTATCTTCTATAAGTAGTATCCGGATTTTTTTCAATATATCTCCAATGGTAAATAAACAAAATTATAATTTAATACAGGGCTCGATTCGCTTGGAACTCTTTCACATCTCTCATCCATAATCACTTAATTCAAAGACAGGGTAAAGAGAATGTCCGTTATGAATTCCTCATTTGCCTTTCTTAAGTAACCGAAGTTCTTCTGATAATACGTTTAAAGAATTTTCACTCTTCTTCATTCCCGTTATATCAATTAACGCGATCTGACACTTTTTATCCGGTTCAAGAGCGTCCTCTATCTCTAAAGCTTCCAGAAGAACGTGGAAGAGAGATTTATCTTTGTTCAGCACGTTTAATTCACACGTGTGTTTTACACGAGAGCTGAAAACTGTTTTAATAAACGAATTAAAAACATCCTTTTCCTCAACAGGAATAAAAGTAATTAAACGCCTACCGATTAATTTATTCCGGTCAATTCCTAACATTTGGCTGGCGCTTAAATTTACTTCTTTTATTACGCTCTCAACATCCAGAGTAAAGTAAGGGATGGGTGAAAAATCGAAGAGTGCTACATATTTATTTCTTGACACTTCCAGCTCTTCTTGCGCTATTCTAAGTTCCTGATTTTGATGTTCCAGTTCTATCTGATGTACCTGGAGCAGATGCACTAATCTTTGAACATCTTCCACTTTTTCAACAACCGGTGTTTTCCGTTTCGGTTCGATTTTATCCTTCAACTGAGAATTGGTGGTTTTGGCTGATTGTTTTTCTATTCGTTTCATTTTACAGTACCTTATTATTTTATATTTGGGCTCTGGATGGCAAGAAGAATAAGTTGCGATTCTTTATCTCCCTGAAAGATCTCACGTGCATTTAAGAGTAATTTTCTTTTACCGATTTTTTTAAACTTATACTCGACTTCATAATCTTCAAAAAAACTGTTTTCGGGAATTATTTCTTCAAGCAGTTTCCGAAGTTCAGGGATATCCCAATTATTATCTTCAAGTTCGTAAACAAATTTACCTACAGTTTTTTCGCTAACGGTATGAAACAGTTTATAATAAGACCGGTTAGCTGAAAGTACCTTTAAATTTTTATCAAGAATAAGAAGCGAATCTCTCACGGTATCAACAATATTGTCCGAATACTCTCGCGCAAGCTGAACTTCTTGATTTAACTTATGGATCTCCTGGTAAGCAGATTTTAATTTGTGAATATGGGTAAACGTTACCACAAGACCATCAATAATATTGCTTGTCGTCCGGTAAGGTAATATCCGCATTTGGTACCAAACGCCGTCATTGGTTTGTAACTCAATTTCTTTATAAACAAGAGTCGCCAAAACTTCTTTCGCATCCTCAATAAATTTTTCATATTTAAGATTTGTTGCGATGTGGTTTATCGGTCGTCCAATGTCGGAAGGAATAAGGTTGATAACCTTTGTTGCGTGATGCGTAAATCTTTTAATACATAAATTATTATCAAGAAAGATGGTCGGAATATCAATGCTGTCTAACAGGTTTTTCATATCGTTATTAATGACTGATAATTCATCATTCTTATTTTGAAGCTCGGTGTTTACCGTAATTAATTCTTCATTTAGCGACTGTAATTCTTCTTTGGAAGTTTCCATTTCTTCATTAGAACTTTGCATCTCCTCGTTAGTAGACTGCATCTCCTCGTTGGTAGATTTAAGCTCCTCATTGGAAGTTTCCAATTCTTCAATGGTTGACCGCAAATTTTCTTTGGTAGATTTTAATTCGTGTTCAAGCTCTGTGATGATTTTTTCTGATTTTTTTTCATAATGAACTTTTTGGGAAACCGGCATTTTTTCCTCCGGTAGTACCTCCTCAAAAATGAGCAGCAATGCACCTTCCATCGCCGGTTCTTTGATCGGTCTAACAGTCAGATTTACTAATTGGAAGCTGCCGTTAGTTTTTATCTTTAAACCTGTTGCAGTTAGCGATTTTCTGCTTGCTAAAACTTTTCTGATCAATGCAGGAAGTTCTTGTTGTAATCCTTCGCGCGCCATTTCAAAAATATTCATCTTGGCTTCACCATGAGTAAGCTCAAGGTATTTGCCGGTTCTTCCATGAATATAAATTATTTCTCCATGTTCGGTTACGATCACACAATTTGGCGAATAGCTTTGCAGAATAACCTTTTCCGCTATCCGGGTAATGTTTTTTACTTCGGTCTTGTTCATAATAATCTCATTAGTTTTTGCTATCGCCCGCGAGATCGGGAATTCTACGATCGACTGTGCCGAGTAGATGGAATCTCTTCTTTTGTAAATTTTCCATTTTTTATCTGCCATTGAAAAGAGATCAACAAACCCGCTGATCGTTTCCGATGAACCGAGGAAAAGTATTCCGTTTGGCAAAAGGCTATAATGGAAAATAGGGATTATCTTTTTCTGTAATTCGGTATTTAAATAAATTAAAAGATTGCGGCACGAGATCAGATCGAGCTTCGTAAACGGAGGGTCTTTGATTACGCTTTGCGGTGCGAAGATCAGCATTTCTCTTATTTCTTTTCGAATATGAAATATATTCCCATTTGAAGTAAAAAAGCGCTTCAAGCGTTCTTTACCAACGTCTGTTTCAATTCCTGAAAATGTGCCAAGCCGGGCTTTTTCAATTGCGTTGCTATCAATATCAGTTGCAAATATCTGCACGTTGAAAAATTTCTTTGCTTCATCCATACATTCCCGTAAAGTAATTGCAATGGAGTATGCTTCTTCCCCGGTAGAACATCCGGGCACCCAAATTCTTATCTGCTCATTCTCCGATTTGTTTTTTACTATGCCTGATAATACAATCTTTAATTTCTCAAAAGATTCGCGATCTCTGAAAAAATTTGTTACTCCTATTAAGAGTTCCTTAAACAAACTTTCAATTTCTGCCGGGTTTTCCTGGAGGAGACGGATATAATTTGGAACAGTATCCAATTGAGCAACGTTCATTCTTCTTTCTACCCGGCGGTAGATCGTATTTTGTTTGTAGAGGGAAAAGTCGTGTCCGGTGTGAGTTCGAAGCAGAATGAAAATTTTTTGAAAGGTATCGGGAATTTTACTAGAAGTATTTGCTCTCTCTAAAAATAATCCATTACCTTTTTGAGAAATATATTTTATTAACTGATCAGGCATTCCTTCGGGAGGAAGGATGTAATCGGCTAAACCGGTTTTAATGGCGCTGCTCGGCATACCGTCAAACTTTGCTGATTTTGGATCCTGAACCATTACCATCCCTAATCCATTCTTCACTGCTTTTAACCCTGCGCTCCCGTCTGAAGCCATACCGGAAAGAATTATACAAATAGCTTTTTCTCTCAGATCCGCAGAGAGTGAGTTGAAAAAAAAATCTATGGGAAGCCGGAAGCCATGCGCTTCAAGAGGTTCTATGAGTTGGATCGTTCCGTGGAGTATTCCTAAATCCCGATTAGCCGGAGCGACATAGACATGATCAGGTTGAATGACCATTCCGTCTTCAGCTTGAAATAATTTCATCTTAGTAGATTTTTGAATAAGCTCAGGCATAATGCTAATATGCGTTGGATCTAAATGGGACACGACGATAAAAGCCATACCGGTACTCTCAGGCATACTTCCAAAAAATCTTTCGAGAGCCTCTAAGCCGCCCGCTGACGCCCCAATACCAACCACATAAAACGGATTATTTGAAAATGATATTGCTCCGGCATTCTTCTTTTTTTTGACCGGTGACCGCTTGGGAATTGTCTTCTTCATTGTAAACTCATATAAGTATTATAGCACGGTAACCCGCATGGTTTAATTTTGATGGATGATGGAATGGCGCAAAACGCCACAAATTTCCAGATACAAAAACAACCTGCCTTTCCGACGGGATAATAACCGCACAGCCATAAATGGATTGTGCTACACGAATAAATTCCGCTAAAGCGGAATACATTTTTAGCATCATCGTTTACGATGATTTTTTCGACCAGCGATACCGTTTACGGTATCGCTGATTTTTGTAAAGGTGAAACATATTCTTTGAACGTAAATTCATCTTATGGAAAACTAACAATTTAATCCTCTAAAAACAATCTTCTCCGAATTAATTAGTGCTCTTTTACTCTCTGAGAACCACTTAATTTTTATAACTTTTTCTTTTTCACCTTTTTTGTTTCAACATCTCCCGCCCGGCTTTTAGCCATCTTTTCCTTGTCTACAGAGAAGCGTTCATTTATTGCAGTTTCAATTCCGATAACTTTTAGCGCCTCAGATTTTTCAGCTTCAAATTCAGAACGGAGTACAACGATCTGAGCTTCCATTGATTCCCTCTTCCGCTCAATTCCAAATTGTTTTCGGGCAATTTCCTGTTGACGCAATAATTGTTCCGCCTGGTCTTTGGTCTCACGCGATAACCGCGCCGAGCCGGTCAATACGCCTTCCGGACCAACATAAACATCAAGCAATTCAATTCCATTGTTGGTTAGTTTGAACTCGCGAATTTGATTTGAATGTGCCATACCGCGCGATTTAAGAATATACAAACCTCTGTTCCGTTCGCCGCCAATTTCAATATCACGCAGCAGCAGCCAGGTATCTATCAAAGATGAAATATAGGTATCGGTGTTCTCCATATTGGTATCGGCAGAAGCAAGATTCGTAAAAAAGGCAGTGATCCTCTTCATCTTTAAAAAATCTACAAGGCGCACTAACATTGTATTTACTTCCGTTTGATTTTCTCCTAACACAAACGCATTAATAGGATCGAGGATAACGATGTCCGGGACAAATTTATTGATTAGGTTAATACTCGTGGTTAAATGATTTTCTAAACCGTAGAGTGTCGGTCGTGTCGCATGAAACTTTAACAATCCCTTTTTCCTCCAGGGTTCTAAATTTATTCCTATTGAACTCATATTACGCTCAATCTGATTTGGGGATTCTTCGTAAGTAAAAAAGAGAACCCGTTCACCCCTTTTACACGCCGCTTCAACAAATTGCGCTGCGATGCTCGTTTTGCCTGTTCCGGCAGTGCCTGAAACGAGGATTGTACTTCCATGGTAATAACCTTTACCGGAAAGCATAGTGTCAAGACGCGGAATTCCAGTTGAAATTCTCTCAAATGAAGAGAAGTAATCTAACCCTAAAGAAGTAACAGGTAACACAGAAAAACCATCTTCATCAATTAGAAAAGGATACTCGTTCGTACCATGGGTTGAGCCGCGATATTTTACAATGCGCAGCCGTCGAATGGACGATTGATCAATCACGCGATGATCGAGAAGAATGACGCAATCGGAAACATACTCTTCCAATCCTTGCCGTGTTAGCGTGCCATTGCCCCGTTCTCCGGTGACTATCGCCGTAACACCTTTCTTTTTCAACCAGCCGAATAACCGCCGCAGTTCTGTACGAACAATAGTAGCGTTAGGCAGAACCGTAAAGAGTGATTCAATAGTATCCAGCACAACTCGCTTAGCTCCGATGCTTTCAATTGCACTATGAATACGAACAAACAACCCTTTCAAATCATATTCACCGGTCTGTTCGATTTCACCCCTTTCAACATCAATGTG
>Ga0100378_1004426_pt1 | contig 13078 bp, 9 predicted proteins | sample CryGeymeta201502_FD_81535 | JGI IMG/M metagenome (GOLD analysis project Ga0100378, IMG submission 81535) | Groundwater microbial communities from Crystal Geyser aquifers in Utah, USA - Crystal Geyser metaG 2015-02 | ecosystem: Environmental > Aquatic > Deep subsurface > Groundwater | place: USA...
ATAATACAACTTGTTTATTAAAGGTACCTAATGCCAAAAAATATCAAGCCAGTAATCGATGAGGATTAAAGCGAGTATGAGGTCGAAGAAGTGATCGGCCAGCGAATCGCAAGGAATGGAAATATAGAGTATGCCGTATTATGGAAAGGGTATTCTAATAGTGAATACACCTGGGAGCCTAAATAAAAATTAGAAAATGCAAAGGATAAAATCAAACAGTACACATGCTCGATAACTAAGTCAATGCAGAAGAAAAAATATTATTTCAAAAGAAGCAAACAACAAAAGAAGTTGTATGCAATCGAGAAAATTTAAAAAATAGCTGATCTCAAGCAAGTGCTAAGCAAAAAGGACCTCGGAAAGAATCAACTATTTGAGTAGGAGAAAATAACAGGTTTTTAAAAGCTACTTACAAAACCTCCTGAGCAATGGATCAAAGTTCAAAGATTCTGTAAATAAGAAGGCGAATACATATAATAATTGTAGCAATGTGAGGAACTCATTGCGAAGGCAGCTGCTCTTGAAAAGAGAACGGATAATTTCATTACAAATCAAATATAAATTATCTCAATGACAGAGATTTCTGGGGAGAAAGTTGTGAGATTTGAAAAAAATCACAGAAAGTACCAATGCAGATTAGAATTACTCAGAGTAGAATGTCCAATAGAAATAGTTAACTTTTTGCTGAAAGTTTACAATCCTGCCAAGAATGAGCTTTAAAATGAAACAATCAATTTAGCTGCAGACATATAAAAATATAATTGATCCTTTAAGAACCCTCTATATCTAATAATTTATTACTCATGGACAACAAATAGGAAGTCATTTATTGGAGGGTTAAAAAAGTACTGGATAAACGATACTATCAAGGAATGGTCGAGTTCTTAGTCCTTTGCAAATAAAAAATTGAAAATTATACGATCTGGCTACCTGTTTAAGTTCTTACTAACTGTCATGCCTTAATCAACAATTTCGAAAAAGCTCTCAAAAAAAGAGACAGAAATAAAAAAGCTGACCGCAATCTCTTAGTCAAAATAAACAAAATGATTAAAGAAGGAAAATCTTGTGATTACATTCAAGAAGCAATAGACAATATGAGAAGGGAATCATAAAAAAATCAAATACAAGACATAGAGGTTATCGATATTGAATCAGATTCCAAGTAAGAAGTCGAAGATTTCAAAGAGATGAAAATTGTAAAAAGATATGATGTTATGGATGGACAATGGAAACTGGGATTATACTCCAAAGATAAAGCATAGAATATTACAAGACAAAGATAACTTTTAGCATTGAAAGAGGATCTTAAAGGATTGAAAATTATCGAAATTGAGAGTTAGAAATAAGGGGTACAGTTTGTCACATACGAAAGAAACAATAAGAGATAAAAAAGTGACATATAGGATTTCAAATTTTGCTACCCACAACTTCTGATAGATTTCATTCTCAAGAAGTATGATCCTGTCAAGCACGAAGTAATCAAACCTAATGAGAAGATCCGAGCACGCCCCTCGATCTGGTCCTAGCTATAAAAGCAGCTATTATGATTTTGAATAATCAATAAGTTAATCAATTTAATGAACAATTAATCACAATTATTCGTTGTTTGTCTCAAGATCAACCCATTCGTGTTCAGTGTGATCCTTGATCCAGTCAATAATGCCGGTTTTGTCTCTTCCTCCGTTGAATTTGACAGGGTCTTGGGTCTTGTCTTTTGGATACCAGAAAAGAGTAGGATAACCTTGAATATTGATCTCCTCAGCTTCATTGAGAGTTCCATCAAAGTCAGCCAAAATAACATTTGGGTTAGCAGCAAGGGCTTAAGCAGCAGCTTCAAATTCAGGGGCAATTTTCTTGCAATGTCCGCACCAGGGAGCGTAGACTTTAAGAAGAATTTCTTTCTCAGTGCCCAGAACTGCATCCTTGAAGCTGCTCCCAACAATAGTTTTGACATGTCCAGTTTCCTCTGTTGGGATAGGAGCAGATTTCAAGAAAGGCTTCACGAGTCCTTCATTAACTTGATCAACAAAAGCAGTAAGAGCTTCAGAGCCGATATTGGATGCATCGGCGACGTATTTTTTCTTAGCATCAACCAGATAGATCAAAGTGGGGATGTTTTCAACAGGAACACCAAGATATTCAGCGAATCTCTTGAAATGATCACTATTTTGTTGTTGATCGAGGACTGAGTAGGCATGAGATTCATCCAAGGAGGCAGTCTATTCAAAGGCTTCTCTTGTGGCAGTGTTGTCTGAGCTGACAAAGAGAATGAATGAAGGCCTTTTTTCTTTGAAGATAGCGTTGACAGCTTTCTATCCAAACTCAATGAGTTCAGATTGAACGGAGATGAGAAGGAGAGCAACAAGAATTGCGACAACTTTCATGATTATATATAATTAATTGTTGAGATAATATGTCATATGGACACATTTTATCATACAAAATAATCTTCATTTACAATAGGAAGAAGTAAGCAAGTAGAAATTTGTTACAGATCAAAATGCTGATAAGCTCGATGCTTTGGATCAAGCAAACCTAGATATTTGTCTAGATTTGAGCAAGAGTTAGTCCAAAGCAAGACTGGCTTCCAACATTTTTTAATTTGTTACTACTTAGGTAGAGCTGAATAATCGGCTCTATCCAAGTATATCCTCTCTCTGTCCGAAGGGCATTGAGAAGATGTCGAAGTCTGGCTGGTTCCAGTTGAATATTTATTCGTTGATTTGGTTCTTCTTGAAGACCTGTTCTTCACCGAACAGGTCCATGAATAAATCGTTCTTGGGTTCGTTGTTCAACTCCGAAGTTCCTTTGAAAAGGCTAGGCTGCTTTTCAAAGAAGCTATCGAAATTTTGGAGCTTAGGAGGCTCAGGGTAGGTGATTTCTTCAGATATAGTGCTGGTTTTAGTAGTAAATGCGATTCCAGTGCCTTATTCATTGTCACATTCAACATCCATAGGTTCTGGAATATTTCTGTCGATGGAGAGGGCTCTCTTGTTTCTCTGAGATTTTCCTCTTGGCTATGAGCCACAGTTGCTCTCGCTTGAGCTATTTTTGCTGTCTGAGTTTTATTCGCCAAGACTTTCTGATTAGGCATAACGCTGTCCTTCTTCAGGAACCATCACATGTTTGCGTTTTTTACAATTCTTTCTAAAATCTTGCATCATCACAATCAATGAATCGATATCTTGATTTTCAGCTTCAGGCTCGATTAGTTTCTCCTGAGAGACAAGTTTAGTAATGTTGGCCAAAATATTTTTGGCGAGCTATTCAGTACCTGGTGCTGACAGTCTCATCCTTTTATCATAGTGTCCATCAACCACAGCCATTAGCTTGCTGAGGTAGTCAGCTTCGAATTGTCTAATGATTTTGAATTATTTTCTATTTTTGTGTCGGGCGAGATAAATATTCAGTTTGGTCAATATTCTCCTCACTGAAGAGTAAAAGAAGTTCTTGACTGCATTATCGGTGCGGCCAGGTAAAAACGCCGCGATTTGTGCCCATTTGTTTCCCACCTTGGTCTGCATCTCAAAGAGGGTCTCCTGTTCTGCTTCAGTCCACTAGTTTCTGCAAATGGTCGGGTTAAGTTGATGTTGCCATCTTTCTCTGCACTGTTTTCCGGTTCTATATCTTCCGGTTTTCTGTTAGAGCATTTTAGAAACCTAAATCCATTTGAACCTGTCTTGGCCGACCTATTCCATCATTTGCTGGATGATGGTGTCTTCCTAAACTGTCCATCCTCTCTTTGAAGTGACAATGGTGTTGCTCATCTGTTACTTTCTTTGTTAATGATTATATCATTCACAATATTTTATCAGGACTTGAGGCCCACATCATATCCTAAGCCATTCAGTACTAGCTGAGTTCATAAAGCTGCTCAATGCACTTTGGACCCCATCTTATTTAATTAACGCCCACTTAGACCAGGCTTTTATGATAGTTAACTTGTCAGAATCAAACAGATGATGTCGGAATTCCGTTAGTCCAAACCCTTTCTCTTAATTTTTTGCCAGGCCTAGGGCAGTTGATAGTAAATAACTGTCAAAGGGAAGCTAGACATAAGTTTTCTCATCTTAAACGTGGCTTAGTATTAGAATTTTGCAGCATTTTTAAATATCATTTCCACAAATAACCTCGTCTGTTAAGTGGTTTCTAAAAATAAAAAGCAAGTCATACTTGAATAAAAGTGGATTGTTGAGTTGATTCACCTATCCTCAAATTATTTTATTAAAAACTATGATATTCATACCTCTCATGCTGATGCTGGCAGCCTACCTTCTCAACAGCTGGCTCCTCTTCTTCTTCCCCAATCTCATCCATGTTCGCAAAAGATACCCCAAAAACACTTTACTGCAAGAAGCTGTTGATGGAAAGAGAGTGTTGAAAATTGCTCATAGAGGAGGGCCAAGAGCAAGAACGTAAAATACGATTGAAAGCTTCGAACTAGCAATGCTGAACTGCGATGTGATATAATTAGATGTTTGTGAAACCAAAGATGGAGTTCTCGTGGTGCATCATGACCATGATTTATAGCGAACATGTGGAATAAAAAAATTCATCAGGGATTTGTAGTTCAAGGATCTGCCAAATTTCAAGGAGTAAATCGAACTGGATTTTGCCCCTAAAGGTATGACGGTTCACTCAAACGGGTAGCGAATTCCCACCCTTTAGCAGGTGTTCAAAAGATTCCCAGATGTAACTATCACTTTGTAAATCAAGACACCATCACAACAAGCTATAAAGTCATTGATCAAGCTTATCAATACTTATAATAGAAGGCATAGCACCATTGTTGGTATCAGGGGCGACAGCCAATAAGACTTGAGAGCTGCTGACAGGAAAATAATGACCTTTATGAATGACAAATAATTTTTCTTCTATCTCATTAGCTTAGTCACAGGATTACTGCCCTTTGTGTACGTCACTGCCAGTACCATGCAGCTGCCTCTTTGGACCAAGTAATATTAGTAGTGGAAATTGAGAACAGTAGGAAATGACAAGAAAACCATACGCTATTTCTATCTAATGAAGTATATAGCCAACCCTCTCATGAAACTTCTTAGCTATCATCTTCGTAAGAGAGGAATTCTGACATTTTACTGGGTGTGCAACCATGATCATCACTTCAAGAAGGCGATAGACCATGGGGCCAGTGGCATCATGACTGACAACCCTGCTACTCTAAGCACATTTATGGAGGCCTACGAGAAAAAACCGGAAGGCTAGGAAGAACCCGTTAATGTTCCGATTAGTGATCAGGATAAGTAAGGAAAGCAACTGAAGGTTGACTGATTCATATAAAATATGATTCTTACAAATATCAATATTCAAGAGCCAATGTGTGAAACACCTCATTCACAAATATATACCCTAGATTTGCATATCTTTTCAGCAATGCAGAATATGAAAACACATTTTTCTTTGTTATTCTGCATTGCTCTTCAATTTGAACTATCAATTGTTGGGTTTCAGGGTTCCATTCTTAAATCGGGAGAAAAAAATTGAACTTTATAAAAGGTTTCCCCAAAAATAGGTTCAGTGCCAGCTTGAAATAACAAATCTCGGAATATAAGGCTATCTCATACCGGCCTGATTATGCTCCAATTCTCATCATTCTCTCTACTTGACCTTCATTAAGATCAACCGTATTCAAGACCATCCGACAGGGCGTTAGCTCTAGCTGATGTCCTATGACTAATCGATAACCAATTCTAAATTTGTTGACAGCAAATTATGCTAATGAAACAAGCTACCCTCCCTCTAAAGGTCCTATCTCAAGCGATAAACCTTTTTAATCGGCAAATAGTATAACTAGCAATTCTTCCAAAAATTTGATATGATGTTGACCATTGATAATAAAAAACTTTCCTTCCTCTCCAAATTAGCGAGCTGTCAAAATCTACCTCTCTCTCACTTTTAAACTTATTTGTTCTTTTCGCCCTAAATAACTGGTCTTTTTTTGTTAAATAGCGAAAGGATATCCAAAAAAAATAGCTTGAGAAGCCTTATTCTTCTAGTTTGAAGGAAGTGAATTAATCCAAGCAGAAGCAAATTACAGAAGTTCTCCATTTGTCGGTTATTAGACTTGAAGAGATAGAACAACATTCTTTTGCTGATGGTTACTATGGAGCCAAGTTGCTAGCATTGCAGTTTTGTTGATTGAAACAGGAAGGGTGAAACTTATTTTTGATGCCTGATAGTTTTGAAAAACTAATTTGAGATAATCTTAAAGTTTGTGGCCTTCTTCCTCAATTAAAATCTAGTCATAAGGAATTTGGGCGAGTAATTCTGATATCTAATAAACCTACTAAAATTGCTTAGAATGAGCAAGAAGCAATTAAAAATTGCTAAACACTATCCTCCGAATTGAGAAGCGGAGCATATTGTTGACAAGCAGTTGAGTTTGAATAATGGCTTGTTTTGGCTTGCATATTATTTTAAATGTCCTTTATTTATTCTTGTGTGCCTTTCTAACTTTAAACTGCAGGCATTTTGGCGTAATTGAGAGAAGAGTGATCTCTGTGTATGGGTGCTCACCTGAGGTAAGAGTTTGAAGGGTAGAATCGAGGTCAAATGATTGAGTTTGATGCATAACTGATGCTTAATTCAGCCTATTAATAACCTACTTAATTACAGGTCTCATGCATTTATATTCTCTGGATAGTCGAGCATTTCCAGAATCGCAATGCCTAGACAAAATAAAGCTTGCCATGAGCTTCAAGGATCGGGTCTTACTTATTGGACAGGTAGCAAATGAAAATGAAATGGTGCTGAGGAGGATCAACATGCAAGATGGTTCTCAACTGTCGCTTAGAGTCAAATTCAACATTGGAAAACTTGATCAAATTAAAATACTTTAGGAAAAGCTGATTGTCTTTTCGCAATAAAAATTCTTAGGTTGGATCGAAATACAAAGAATTCTAAAAACATCGAAGTATGGCTTAAGTTTGGTGGAAGAATCCCATTTCTAGTACAATATCAATATCAAAAATGCAAAATCTAAGGCTTTCTTGTTTGATGTAAAGTTTGTAGGACCCAAAATGATAGCTGTATTTTTGGCGGATAATGCCATCTGCTTTCAGGAAATGAGCTATAACCAAGGCCACCATCTCAAGTTAACTATCAAAGATCTCTAATTTAAATAGTTATCGAAAATTAGCTTCTTCAAGATGTTTTCAATCCAAAAAAATAGAAAAAACATCTAAAAGTAACAAATCTGCATCTTTCTGATTATCGAAAAGGAGGATGGGCATTTAGACTACGCCATTGTCGATATGTTATGGAACACCAAACAATTTTCAGTCAAATAGTTACTCTATAAATCAAACAGGACCCATCCTCAAGGTATGGAAACTCCAATAGAACTGATTGATCCAAAACACCTGGTATTTTCTCAAAAAGAAGAATTAGTAATTTGTGAGAAAAGTTTAAGAGGTTGGCAGCTTCTATGTATAATTAAAATTCAATACACTGTATCGGACATTTTCAGAATAAAATCAGAAGAACATTCTTTCTTAGTTATCTCCAAGATAAGGGATAAACGAATGGTACTAAAGTATGACTTATACTCCCTGCTCTAATATTTGGAAACAGATCCTATGGTCATCGGTCAAAGTTAGCCAATTACTGGGCCATTGTTGGGATACTTTCAGATTGACTAGAGCAAAAATTGTCTCTTAGTTTCTCATCGATTGTATCTATTGGCCCCTGCTATCTTAGATCTGACTCAGCTGCTCATCAGTTCAACCACCACCTTCGAATCCTACAATCAGCTTGGTGGGGGAAAGTTTTCGATGGATTTATTGCCATACGAATAGTTTTTGTCCTACATTTAGAATGAAGACAGGAGAAAGAACAAAATGAAACAACTATTTTCGGCTCAACGGTTGATTTAGCTTGTTTCATAGTTCTAAAAGGTGCTTGAGAAATTTGTGTTTTATATTGAGAAGAGGAAATTCATCATATTAGAAGCTTTACTCAGATAGTACGTGCTGATTTGGGTCTACCTTTGTAGTTTTCTTAAGTTTATTGAAAACTAGGGATCGGAGCAGGAATACAGCAAAGGTATTAGCAATAGTAACTTAATCCAGTAGTTTTTAGCAGCATCTTCTGGTTTGAATATGTAAGCCAAATGGATAGAAAATCCTAAAGTTGAAGAAGCGATAGGAAAAAACCTCAATATATTGAGATCAAATATTATGGCCATTCTGACTCTACATTCAAAATTCAAGTAAGAATTAACTTCATTGATTCAAATTAATGAAATTATACACTTCATAACAGATAGAACTTACGCTGTGAATTACTTAGTCTTTATGCTTCTCTACTGTTATAAAAAATAACACTGCAGCTAATACTACAAATTCCAATAAATGCTCAGATAAGTGGTCGCTCTCAGAAATGATTACCCCCCACTAATAGGTCTGCTCTGTAACAACAATAAACAGTACACCCTCAACAAGTTCCATCTCAAACACTGTCGACTACTCACTCAGGAGGAAAATAAAATCTCAGAGGGGGATTTAGGACAACTCCCCTCCTTTAAAAATGTTAATTGCTCTGCAACTTAATACCTGAAAAAAATAAAATTACGTCATCTGGATGCATTTGTGCATACCGCTTTGAAAGACAAAAAGTATAATGATGATCTTTTGATCCTGACAATACCAGAGCATTTAAAAAAGTAAATTAAGCGAAATTGGAAACCAGATCTCGTTTAAATTTAGTCTGATACCTATTTGCTTCTATCTGAAAAAATGGTCCTTTAAATGTTTCGAAACTTCTCTCAAGGAAGGTTGGAGCATATTTATGTGATGACTGAGGATTATCTTCACTCAATGTATGATAGTTTGGTGATTCTTGGCTAGACATTCATTTAGGAACTTAGACAGTAGTATTGCGACAGATTGAAAATCAGATAGTATAACATCCAACTTAAGTGGAAGTGCAAGATCCTCAGCAACAAGGACTATGAAGGCCTAAAATAATAAAAAGGTCAAACAATCACCAAACAAGACATTCTTAAATAATATCACTTATATCAAGGATCAGAGGCCCAGAAGAAGTATTTTAGCAGGATCCGATAAATTGGAGAGCAATACGGTATCGCACTGATAAATCATTTATTGAGGAAAAATGAGCAGAAAACATCGACAATGTAAACAGAAGAGAACATATTCGATGTGGATTGTAGTGGAATACAAATTTCTAAGCCAATTCTAGCTCACAATTCATTATAAAAATAATAAAAATTAATGTCAATGTTACTTAGACATATGTGGAGTTTGTATGATTCATTAGTTGATATTGGGGAAGATGAGTTTGAGGTCTAAGAAGAACTGCATGCAACTGAATTCGGATAGACTTTTGTCAAGCTTATCACTTGTTTGTCCAACTGTGTCAACAATAAAAATACTTTTCCAGATTCAAAAAACACTCTAGCTTTTCAAAATATCATAAAGACATACAGTGAAGGTGATAAAATCAAAATAACTAGCAAATTTGAAAGGGATTTCTTTGATGCATACTAATTGCCAGTCTTCAAAAGCTTTCTCATCAATCATCTATTCCAAAGTGATAGAAAATGGATCGCATCAATGGATGATTTGTTGATGGAGGCCCTCCTTTCAAATGTCAGTTTGAGCCAATAATTGGTAGACACCATAAGGAAATACTTTGACTTTAAAACAATCAAAAGGAGGAGATGATATAATGACTCTATTTCATCATTTTTTACGTCTAACCATTCTATACAATTATTAAAATTGCTAATAGTTGATCTTCATTGAGATGTCGAAAGTTCCATTTTAATCTTCATATATCCTCTCCTCACTTCCTCTTGGTGGTTATTCATCTTTATACATCCACAGCAGATCCAGCATACCTGCCAAATCTCTCAGTTTGAAGTCGATATGATTTTTGTTCATTGTTCTTCCAAGACTATCGACTGTTATGTAGCCATCTGGGTCACATATTTACTTGAAATTATTCCTCACTCTTTCTTGCTCCAAAAAAATATTTCCTTCATTTTCTTTCTTGTTGTTCTTTTTAGCCTTGGCCTTAGTTGGGCCTGATGGTTGGGAAGATGAAATTACCTAGCTCAAGGCCCTGCTCACCCTTCTCACAGGCTTTTAGGTTACTCTCTCTTGCTATGGATCATAAAATGGGTCTCCTGAGTTTGAGTTAGCTTCATAATCACTATTCGACTCGTCCTTGGCTTCTTCAATGCGACTAATTGGCCTGTGAGAGTGCCTTCTCAACCTTCTAGGCCCTTCTTTCTGAATTATGTGACCTTCAGATTCAGAGCTTTTGTTCATTTGATAAAATTACAATATACCTCTTTTAATATTGACTTGTCATACTTTTGATTTGAGATTGAATGATTTTTTGAGGGATTTATAGATGTAATTGATAATTTTATTTAATGAGATCATCCTTTTGTCTAGACTCAGTGACCACTTCCCGTCAAATCAGTTTGTCTCCTCTCAACAATTCCAGCTCAAAGCAGCTTTATTCGTTCAGCAAGGACCAAAGATTCAAGAAAGCTTCCTCATAGTAGTAATGTTGATATGCAGCTGCGATAGCATATACAATCTGCCCTCCACTTTTAGAAAATCAGGCACCAGTTTAGGGAAGGGCAAAAAAAGTGATTTCACAAAAGATCTGACATGCTCTCCTGGATCAACTAAATATTTGCTGAAGACCATCTTTGATAACAATAAAACCAGAGGAAAGGGGTTCTCTTTGTATGAAAGCAGATAGGTAAATCTTAGAAAACTTAGAAACTACCTTCTAGAGGCTACATACCTCTCGATCCTCTTAGAGTTCCAGGGCCCAACAAATACTAAAATCTAAAACTCAGCTCAGGAGCAACATACTCAATGAGGCGAAGACTCCCAACAATCGATCGAACAATGTCTATTGATGTTCAGAATACCAATCCTGGAGCAGGAAGGTACGAAAATCCTTAAACTCTGTCTGCAACAGGAAGATATAGTGTTTCCAAACATAAGGGAACAGGAGCAACTCTCTTCAACCCAAAAAGATCTTCTCGCTTCTTTGAGTTCAGTAGTATTTGTTTTATTTAGAAAATTTGAACCCAGGGCCCGGCAAATATGAGCAAAACAGTCCACTCAGCAATCAAGGAAAATATTCGATCTCTCGATTCCAGGGCAACGGACAAAGAATTCTTGACAAAGAACGTCGAGAGAATATGTTTGACTACAGAGCTAGGAAAAATCGCAATCCTGGACCTGGATCGTATCGCTCTCCTTCTGATTTTGGGCATTATGATGGAAATGTGTATGGAAACACTGGAGCAATCTCTTATCTGACCCTTGGAAAATCGACTAAAGCCTCAGGAAAATTCAGAAAATGATCATATTAATAATTGTTCTGTTTTGATCCTATGAAAATATAATAATTGCAACTTAATGAATCAACGAAAACAAAATCGCTGTGTTTAACATCAGCAAGAGATAGTAGCCTTGTGTATCGACTAAAGTTGCAAGGAAAAAATTAAGGCCGTGTGCCCTCTTGAGCTCTACAACGAGCATTTGGACCATCGTTTCGAAAATATTGCCAAGATTCACTCAGAATGGGGGCTCTATGGGCAGGATGCTAAGCAAGTTGAGGAAAACATTTCGAGAGAAGGAATACTGAAGTATATGGACGGTATCATTGACTAGCTTATGTTCAAGATCAAAGAGCACTTGTTTTTATTGAGAAAGGAACTGGATATAAAGATGGGAATGTACTATAACAGCAAACCTGTTGATAGGATACGATCAGCATTGACGGGACTACATAAATCCATTGAGTAAAGGTTTTTGGAACTTCGCCATCAATAAATTTAAGACGCTAAATTCTTTATCGAAGTGTATGGTATGAAAAAATTAGTCAATGATACTCATAGTCAACGCCAAAATTTTGAAAAGGAAATTCTGATCGCCTATGCCAAGATCAAATAATAAATGTTTATGGACTACCCGAAATTTAATGCTTTGGTGAAAGCTAAATAATACGAGTATTGCTAAATCATCAAAGCTCAAAAGACCGAAATAGCTGTCTTAAAGGAAAAACTTAATTAGATTTCAGGAGGGCATGAGAGGTTAGTGGAAGATCATAAGCAATTACAATACGAGTACGCAAGATCAGCCAATGAGCTGAAAAATAAGGAAGCTGTCTTAGCTGAAACCAACAACAAACTGGAAATCATGACGAAAAAGTTCAATGAGCAAGCTCAGGAGGCCATTCTTAAGGCTCGATAGATCAAAACAAAGAATGTTCTGGGAACATACCCGAACAAGCATCTATTTAGAGTGAGTGACAGGGTAGTAAAAACAGGAGACCAGGAGATGGATTGGCCTGGGCTGATGGAAGCTGGATAGGCCAAGGGAAAAATATTTGTGAAACTCACGAGATTTGATGTCGGGGCATGGGTCTTGTTGGGTGTTATGTTCAAAGGAATCTGTGAGAGAAACGAATTTGAATTCGATAATTACAAGAACATCGGTCATGGAGCTTACTTACTTGATAGCAATAGATGGTGTTACTCTGACCATGACTAAGACTACAATTGCAAACCTTTGGGTTTCTAATATGCTCATAATGATGTCATCAAGATCTAGGTATTTCCTGAAGTGATCAGATTTTCAAAGATGGCTTTCGGATGGGAGTAGTAAAAGTTCGAACTACCATATCAACCAAGAGAAAATGATGAAATGGTGTTTTGCTTGGGAGTCAAAGGAGAGCACACAGAGCTAACTTTAGTTTGATGAATCGATGAGCTATATTTAGATTTGTTATAAATAAAATAATTTTGAGAAATGATAGACAATAGTCTAGTCAGAGAGCTCCTCAACCGCAAGCAGAAATCAGGAAGAGCCCATATGTTCATTATCAAAAAAGATAGCAGCAACAGATAGAAGTTTTCACTGCAAGATTTTTTATCAAAGAAGCATCTTCAAATATAGTATAGGTCGAGAAGTTAACACAGACAGTCAAGCCAGAGCAAGATAAAAAATAGCAGTAGAAGCCTAGAAAGGAGGGTAGCATATCATACACCTCCAAGAAACTAAAA
>Ga0100378_1004427_pt1 | contig 13077 bp, 12 predicted proteins | sample CryGeymeta201502_FD_81535 | JGI IMG/M metagenome (GOLD analysis project Ga0100378, IMG submission 81535) | Groundwater microbial communities from Crystal Geyser aquifers in Utah, USA - Crystal Geyser metaG 2015-02 | ecosystem: Environmental > Aquatic > Deep subsurface > Groundwater | place: USA...
ATTACGTAATATTCACTATAAGTAAGTAAATTAACTTTATTAACTTATAATTTAATAAACTAACTGATTAAATGGACAAACAACAACTAAAAGAATTACAATTAGAGTCAGAGTCAGAATCAGAATCATGCTACAAAGTAACACCTCCCCAGCAAGCCTTTTTTTACTTCCCAGACAAGGATGATATAATCAACGAAAATAAACATGACCCTTTCAAATCAAGACGCATATTATTTGAAGGAAATTTAGAATATACTGACTTTGAACAAAACCAGTTAAAAGAACTTAAAAAAGACATATTAAGCTATAATAATAAAGAAAACAAAGAAAATAAACAAAATTGCTATGATAAATTAATACTTCAGAACAGCTGGCCTGATGCAGAAACATTACGTTTTCACCAATTTACTTCTTATAATTCTACTAAAACTATTTCCTTGCTAAAAGATTATGTTAAGTGGAGAAGTGAAACTGATAAAATTATATTTTCTGAAAAAATATTAGAAATATTAAATACTGGATTTGTTTATTGTTATGGTAGAGATTGTAAGTTTAGACCAGTCATATATTATAATTTGAATAATTATAAAAAACACTGTAAGAAGTATACAGATGAAGAATTAGAAGAAGCAATAATTTATTTGATGGAGTATATAATAAAGAATTTAATGATTCCTGGACAGGTTGAAAACTTTATTACAATAACTCTTAAAGGTGATTATAGCATATTTCAAATCCCACCAGTAATAAAAAAACTAATAGCCACACTATCAAATAACTATGCAAGATTACACAAAGGTTATATTTTAGGACTATCTGGCCTCATGACTTACTTATGGAGTTTTGTCGGTATGATGGTCGATGAAAGTACTAAGAAAAAAATAGCACTAATGGATGACTCAATGAAAGATTTAATATTTGAACAATTAAATAAAGACCAAGTTGAAAAAATATACGGTGGAAATGCAGAAGATATAAAAGAAGGAGAATTCTTTCCACCTAAATATAATAACGAAAACTTTTTATTAGATGAAGATAGTTCAGGTCAATTATTAACTGAGAGGACATATTGTGATAAAGTCATGAAGGATGATAGAATAGTACGGTCTCCGTATAAGAAGAAGTATTCAATTAAAATTAATACCAAAAGACAATATAGTTTATATTTGCAATATAATAACTCTATATTTACAAATTATTTAGTTAAGAAGTCTCAAGTTTATAATGATCATATGGAGAAAGTGGGAGATTCAGAGAATTTTAATAGTGTAAGTGAAGAAAGTAAGGATAGAAATAAAGATAGAGGTAGTGTAGATAGTATAATTAACACGATTAATTCGATGAATACGATAAAATCGACTAAGAATCTTTTCTTGTCATCAGTAGATTAAATGTGTTTAAGTTAGGAATATGCTTTTTATGTGATGAACTGAAAGAAAGTTTATATTAATTGTTTCTTAAGTTGATTGTTAAAAGTTTTTTCGAGTTAGTAAAATTATTTGATATAATAAGTAAAATAAGTAAAAAAACTTAGAAACTATTACCTTATTATATTTTTTCTTACTATTATTTTAATTTCATATAGCCTAATAGAGATTAGTCATATGAATTATATATTCTTTATTTATAAATTATAGTTTATATGTATAAATTTTTAATTAATATAGTATAATTATCAATAAGTTTCAGTTATATCTATATATTAATATTTGTATTCAAATTTATTTTATTTCATAATTTAATCTCTTACCAATCTAATAATCTAATATGTTATTGAAAAAATGATTTATAAGTATTCGCTCCATCTAATTTCCCTTTTAATATTTTATTTTTCATAGATCCAAAATTAGTTTTATATTTCATCTCAAGTGATTCTGGTGGCTGTATAGTCATTTCTAAATTAACTTTTTTACTATTGATCTGCTTTATTTTATCAAGATGTAATGTTTAAATATGCATTCTTCTCATATCAGCATATAAATTAGTTAACTTAGGCATAGTATAAAAATCTGATTTATCGACTATAATCTCAATATAATAACTATCGTTAGTATGTCTAATTATCTTCTGATCATACTTTAATGGTCTTGTATCATTTAGGCCTACTACTGGGTAGATAATACACACCCAATCCTTTAAAACTAAACCGGCTAAACTTAAACGTAAGTTATTATAGTAACGATTTGGATTAGGCATAGCCTGTTTTGCAGTAACATTAAAATGATTAGGATTATAACTGATAATAAAATCATCTTCTTGAACGTATACTGGTAGTTTAGGAGTAAATAGTTGAATAACCTTTAAGAATAGTAAGTATGTTTGATTATAGTTATAAGTTATTAGTTATTAGTTATATTAATTAATAGTTATTTACTTACTAATTGACCTGCTTTAGTAACTCGTTGATAAATCAAATAATCAGTAAAATTATAAGTAGTAACTGGATTTGCATTGAAACTTTCAAATCCAAAATCATCATCGTCTTAAAATAAATTAATTATATCATTATTTTAATATTTTTATACGAGCTTTTGTATCATATAATGATGATCCATATTTCCATTCCCATTCAATTATTTTTTCTCCTGCTTTTGGATGTAAATCTTCTTTAGGAAATTTAGAATTAATGTTCGAGTTAGAATTAGATTTTACACCTGAACATAATATAATATAGTAGTTACAAATAATTTGAAATATTATTTGTAATATAATCTTCATTATTTACTAATTATTAAATAAAATGAATAAACATAAATAATCAAATTATCAATTAAATTATAAACTTTAAAATATTCAAAAAATTTAATTTAAATAAATATATTAAATAATTAATTTGAATACATAATTTATTTAGTTTCATCCTTATTGTCCTTTTTATCATTAATCTCCTTATTCTCATTAGTCTCCTTAATCTCTTTACTTTCATTATCACCTTTTGGAGCAGTCATTGCAAAGTTATCAGTCTTTTTAGTTATTTTCCCTTTTTCGTTATCAGTTTCTCTATCTGTTGCAAAATCTGACTCGTATTCTTGGAAATGAGTTACTACATCCTGATAATGAGGACGATTAGGACTTCTAATAGTTGAATTTTCTTTATTAGGACTTCCATGACTTTGTTTCTTTTCAACGTTAATATGAGAATCTACTTTATTATGTGATTGCTTATGGCTTGCTTTATTTGAATGCTGATCTATTTCTTCATCATCTTCTAGTTTATAAGTGGTATGAGATGGAATAGCTGTTGATTCAGAATGATGTTGAGGATGAGATAGATTCTCGTGATCATGTGCCCATTCTACGTCGAACTCTTCACTTAAAATCAATAACTGTTCATTAACTAAAGAGTTAAACCACTCTGGATCTTTAACAGTCTTAATCTGACTTCCAGTAATACCAGAGAGAATAAATCGATGAGTAGAAAAGAACTCGTTGTCATAACTTTTGATATTTTCTAATAAAAGCTTAATAGAATCTAATGTATCAATATCAACTGTATAAATATATCTCATTGATAGAATTAAACAGACATTTGGTTCCTTTTCCATAACTTCAATTATTTTCTTTTCGTGATAGTCTATATTCATATAATTTAATATTCCGATAAATCTATATACAATAAAATTTCTTTTGTCAGATTTAACTCCTACAGGAATGTCTTGTAGATGTTGGTCTAAATTACTAATGATAAACTTTCCTTTTTTGTTTTTGGCTTTGGTGAAAATAACCTCATAGAAGGGATTTAAAAAAGGTGTTGTAAACATAAAGAAATATACAATCATTGCAACTATTAGACCGATTGTAGGATCAGCTATTAAACTTACAACTCCTCCTAACATAATTAACAAAAAGCTTTGAAAATCTTGTTTGTATAAGTGAATTACTTCATCGTAGTCTACCATTTTTAAAGCAACTATACATACGATAGATCCGATAACACATATTGGTAAATATTTGAATTTATCGAAAAAGAAGTAGGCTAATAGTAAAATTACTAAAGAGTTAATAAATGAAGATATTTTGTGTGTTGCTCCACTTTTTATATTAAGAGATGTTCTAGCTAAAGCTGCTGTAACGGGAATTCCACCGGAAATTCCAACAGCTATGTTTGAAGTTCCTAAGGCAATTAATTCCTGATTTTTATCAAACCTTGTCTTAGTCATCTTATCTGCAATTTTTGCTGATATTAACGTTTCTAATATCGCAATCAAAGCAATTGGTAAACAATCAATATAAAAACTTAGCTTAAAAATAACGGAAAAATCAACAGGAAGAGTAAAGAGATGAAATTCTATATTTCCGTATTTTGTTTCTAGAGTATGTAAATCAGCATTAAAAACTCCAATTGATTGTAAGTAACCTACCAATACTCCTAATAAAGTTGCAATGATAACTACTGGGAACTTTGGGAATCTCTTTCCAACTAAACCAGTTACAAGTAAAAAAACTAAAAATGTCGTTAATGCATAATAGTTAACTGCTTGTAAGTTAGACAAGTCCATAATTAAGTTATCAATCAGTGTATTTTGCATTTTAGATTCATCTCCCCCACTGTAAACAGAATGCTCTGGGTTGAAGTTTTCCATCCCTAAAGCAGGTGGTATTTGGTTGATAAATAATATTAATGCTACTCCGACTGTAAATCCTTCTGTAACGGCTACAGGAAATAAGTCGATATATTTATCCATTTGGAGTAGTCTTGCTAAAAAACATACTAAACCTATAAAGAAGCAACAAAAAGGCAGACAGCCTTGACCCCATTTTGTTAATAATTTTTTGATAAAGCCTGAAAGAGCCCCGGTTGGCCCAATAATATTAAAATTTGATCCTCCAAGTAGTCCGCTCACTAAACCAGAATAGATACCAGATACTATACCTGCTCCCGGTGTACTTCCACTTGCGACAGCTAAACTTATACTTAAAGACAAATTCACTAAGCCAACTGTAATTCCTGATTGAAGGTTGTCTTTTATGAGATTAGGTAAATTTGTTTCTTCTGTAACCGAATTATTATTTGATGTCTTAGTTATTTTTGATGTGTCGAGTACTATTTCATGTGCGGGTAATTTAGCTTTAACATTTTGTTCGGTTGGTAGCAGTCTTTCTTTATATTGGTCATCTCCATCGTGAATAACAATTTTATTGTTGAGTTCGTGCATGTAATAAGTTATTTTTATAAATATAAATTTGATTATTTATATAATAAGAATAACTAATTATAATAATACTAATATACAAATAAAACAATAATTATTATATTAATTATATTAAAATTTTAAACATGAAGTCATTTTGGGGATTGGGGATTGGGGATTGGGGATTGGGCCCAATCCACAATCACCAATCCCCAAAATTGATATTATAAGTACAATTAAGTTTATAAATACATTATAAATAAAATTATATATAATAATAACAATAATTATATAAACCATAATTTTAATTATGAGTTAGTTTAATAAACTAAAATATGAAACAATTTTAAGTTTGAAGTCCTACTAATTCAGAATTTAGTTTTATCTTTATAATGATTCGCAAAGGACAAATAGCAATTCAAATTGTGAGACTTTATGTATAATTGTTGCATAATTTAGTTCTCGGGTTGGAAACATCTTTATAAAATAAAAAAAGACTATAAATACAATATATATTTATTATTAATTTATATGGTATACATTTAATACTTTACATAAATAGTTATGTTATTAATTATATTTAGCCTAAAATACATATTCTATTTATTATGGTATAATATAATTTAACATATGATTATGATTATCAAACTCTACAAATTTCTTGTCTTCTGTAATACTTAATTAAACAGATTTACAATACTTTACCAATTTACATTTTGACCAAATAGTAATGGTTTAGGCTTTACTTCTATTAATGTCTCATCTTCAATAACTTTTTCTTCTTTGACTATTTTTACTTTTGAAGGTTCTTTAAGTTTTGTAAGTCTATCACATTCGATTTGTAATTTGGATATTTTTTCCTTTAAGGAATTTATTTGTAAATCCTTTTGTAAAACTTTATCTTTACTCCATTTAACTTCATCACCTAACTCTCCAAAGAGTTTGAATAATTTCTTTATTTCAACCTTCATTTCTTCAATTTTTTCATTTTTTTGTTTTAAAACTTGATGCATACTGTTTCTATCCTTTTCAGATATTGTTAATTTTTCTTTAATATCTGCTATTTCTGTCTGTAGTTTGAGTGATTCTTTTTCTAAATGTTCTATTTTCTTCCCATCGTTAAAGTCTAAATGAAAAAGTTGAAAAAGTTATTAAAATTAAGTATGTAAATGAATAATATATAAATAATGAATGTTTAAATTGATTAAAATTGTATATTAAAATACTTTTAAGTTGTTTTTGATTAGGAGAATCTGGTTTTTCAACAGGTTTTTTATTCAGATCATCTTGATCCTTATTTTGTAAGAATGTTACTTGATTCATCAAACTTATAATATAATTATCTTGCTTTTTCATTTCTGCTATATGATCTAATCTGGCCTCTTCTGTTTTTCTTATGGTTCCTTTATGTTTATTTATTTCAGAATAATGTTCTTTCTGAACACGAGCTACTTCATTTAATGAATTTTTTAAAGCCTCATTAAGATTTCCTATATCATATTCTAATTTATTAATGGTCTCTTGTAGTTCAGCTGCTTCTTTAATCTTTTGGTCAGCGATCTATTGTTATTGTTAATGTTAATCTAAAATTCTTCTTACTAAATAGTAATAATTATATTTTTCATCAGATCTCTTCATTAAATAATCAGCTTCGAAATATTTTGTATTGGCAATTTCAATTTTATTTGCTAGATCATGAACAATTCGTTTTAATTTTGCTACTATTTTTTTTTCGATTTCGTTTAGTTGATCATCGTAATTTTGATGAATTTCTGTTTTTACTTGTTTATCTGATAAGTATTGAAGTTCTTTAGCTTTTTTTTCTAATTCGTCGAGATCTTCTTTATCTTCAAGATTTATACACCATAGTCCGTACTATAATATTTGAGATTATACGATTAATGAAAAGTTAGTTTAATGTATTTTAATGTATTTTAATGTTAATTAATGTTAATTTATAGTTTATATACTCCTGGTGATGAATTAAAATCCTTCTTTAGTATGTTTGATTTTGTTTTTTGACTAGATTGATTTGTTCTTATGTTAAATTCTTGTTTGCTTGTTACTTTATTTGAAATATCTCTACTAAATTCAAGAGAAGAATTAGTTATTACGTTATTACCACCTTTTTTTAATGGATTATTTGTTGGTAATGGAGTATTATGTTGACTAAAATTTCTTTTGTGAGTATACATTTATATTTAATATTTTATGTTTATTGACAAATAGTAACTTAAGAAAAACATTATAAATTACATAGTCAATTATGTTATTTAATTTAAAATTATTTAAATTAAGTTAATTTACTATATATAGTATAATAGAATAAAACGTGGATTATTTAAATTTAACTGTTATATTCTATAATAAATAGTAAACTCTCTTCAATAAATATATTTAAATTTAATTAAAAATGTTTATAATAAATGACTAATGAACTAAATAATTTATCGAATGTAGTTAATAATATCAATAGTTTTCTAACCTCAGAACAAAATAAAGCCATTGATAATATTTATAAAGAGACTTTTAACAGTTTACTAAGTAGTTTTTCTGATAGTATCAACACAGAAGATAAACCATCTGATTTTGAGTTAGATAATATTGACAATGAATTGGAAAATGCAATAAAACTTCTATCTTCATCAATTTCTCAAAAAAATGATAATGAACAAACAAGAAAATATAACGAAATTGATGACTTCTTAGAAAAATACAAAAACTAGCACAAAACAATCAAAATTAAACCAATCAAAATTAATTAGAAAATTATATTGTATATGAGTATATTAGAGAAAACATAAATTATATAAATAGATTTTTCATTATAATTGTAGCGAATTTTATATTGTATAGGATTTTAATTGTAATATTAGTTAGCTGATAATTGTTTTGTTTGAAAAATATGTTGATTATTTATTTAAATTATATTTAATATATATATAAGTTATATTTGTTTAATTATGTTAGTATCAATAGTCGTTTAATCTCTTTTTAATATCTCCTTTTACTGAAAAAACCTCTTCAACTTTATCTTCTATATTAACATTATTATTTGAAGCATTAGAATTTGGAATTTTAAGTGCTTTATTAAGTAATCCTACCATTATATCTGGTTTTTTTTCTTTTTGATTACTATTATTCCCAATATTATTGTTTTTAAAATTCGCAGCTTTAAATGAGAAATTTTCTATTTTGTCTTGTTTCTGATCTTTTTTATTTTCTAGATTAAGTTCTTGATTAAATTGTTTAACTTCTTTAACTTCATTTACTTCCTTAATTTCATTAATTTCTTGCCTTATTTCTCGTTTATATGCTTGTTTAATCGGAGAAATTTGTTGATTAGTATAAATTAAAGAATTATTAGCACTAACTTGATTATAATTCTGACTTTCATTATCTAAATATCTATTTTTATTATTATCTGGACTATCTATATTATTTAAATCTTCAAAATTAATAAAATTCTCTCCAGCATTTTGAATATTATTCTCTAGACTATCATTTCTTGCTAATATTTCATCATTATCTACACTATCATGTTGTAAGCCATAAAAAGTTATAATTTATGTACTAATGAACAAAAGAACTGATAAAATCCTTGCCAATTTACTTGTCCATCTCCTTCCTTATCAGCTAATTTAATCATTTCATCTATTTCTTCATTTGATACATCTTCTTCTAAGCTCTGGAATATAAATTTCAATTCATTTGCTGATATATATTTATTTTTATCAAGATCGAAACAATTAAAAGCTTCTTCTAATTCATTTTTGCTAAATTTATAATTATTTTCTATTGATTTTAGTTTAAGTAATGAATTTTAATGTTAATGTAATAAGTTCTGTTTACCATTGACATTATTGCTATTAATTGTTTTTATGTTAACACTTTCACGTTCTTTGCGAAGAGGTTTAGTACTATTAATTGAATGATTGATTTAATTGTTATTAAGGAATTTTTAACTGGTTTGTAATTATTTATTATTACTATTACCTATTGTCTACTTTGTCATTAAAAAAGGAATCTTCTTTGTCACTATATCTAAAATATGAGTTGAATGTATGATATTGAAGTTTAATTGTGTTATAATTTATTATTTATATTATTGATATACTTAATAATCATTACTTTTTCAAACTGCCTTTCATGAACAATATTTAAATTATTAATTGATAATATTAATTGAATAAGTATAAAAAATAATCAGAAAACTTTATTAATAAATAGCATCCATAAATATTATTTAATAAATAAAATAAATAAGTATTATTTATAATATATACATTTATTCACAAATTCTCCAATTTCTATACATATGTTGCAAACAATTACAACAATTATAATTCTTGTTATAATTTTCTTTCTTTTATTAATTCCAAGTTTACGATAATAAAGCATTGGTTCTAACATTCGATGAACACGACTGCATTGATTTACTATAGTCACTTACGAAATTAAAAAAGATCCTTTCTTCTTTCTGTAACTGCTTTTTCTTTCCTTTAAGATCTTTAATAAAATTATTCAGTTTTTGGTATTTTAAATCTTCAAGTGTATAACTAATACATTGATGGTTTAACTTATTTTCTATTAATATAAGATAATACAAATTTCTATTAAAGAAATCTCTTACTGGGTCTCTTTTTGCCTTAGAAAAGAATATTTTCCACTTTAAAAGTACTTCTTCTTTTGTAATATCTTTATCGATTTCAATTTTTTTATTTTTTCTTCTATTTATTCGTAATAAATTATAAGTTAAAAAGGCGCTTGAAACTATACCGCTATAAAGAGCAAAGTCTTTATATTGATTATAGTTTATCATTAGGAGTCTTTTAGCAACAAGACACATTATGATATTATGTAAATAATATATTCTGATTATTAAATCTAAAGCAAAAAGTTAAAAATAATTTATATTTTTATATAACTTTTAATTATAGTAATAATTTATTTACATATTCATAGTTTATTATAAAATTCTTAGTAATTAACTTTTAACTTATACTAAATTAATTTCTTAATATTTGTAGTATTTGTAATATTGTCTAAACGTCTAATACTTCTCCTTCTTCTATTTTTTCTTTTAGTTTATCTTCATGCCTTTTTAATAATCTTTCTTTTACATCTTGATCAAGTATATCTATTTCTTTACTCCTCTTTTTTACTCTTTCTTTAAACCATTTGATTGAAAATATTTGAATTAAATTGAAATCAGTAAAGATATGAATACAAACAAAAACTAGAGAAAACATTGATAATGTATAAGGAATGATAAATCTTAAGAAAACATAAACTAAATAATTTGATTGATTATCCTTAACAAAGAATGTAGTTGAAAATGAAAATGAGATAAATGTAAAGCTAACTAAGAGTCTTTTTAAAAAATTAAAAACAGTAAATAACTGCCAGTTATTCATCTTCTCCCAGTACTCTGCTACATATAATTCTTTATTGAAATTCTCAGTGTATTCTTCATTCTCTTTTATTAAGCATTCTAGTCTATCTTCTGCAAACCAATATACTAAATTAAAACCAAAATGACCTCCGATTAATATGCATATTATAACTGCATTGTTTAAGTAATCATTTTTAAACTTATGGTTGTCATCTAATAGAGGACATTTACTTTGAATTGCAATATTCCAAGCGTCTAAAGTACTACGTTGGAAATTAGAGTGATAGTATAAAAATATAACTTTAAAGGCGACAATGGCTACTTTTAACCAGCTTGATAATTGTACTTTGAAATCTGTTATATACCAATAAAAGTATTCTCCGTTTTCATTTATTATATGAATTAATTTGAAAAATAGTAAATAAAAAGTAAGTCCTAATGTTACTGCAAAAAGTATTTGATTTAGAGCAGCTAATCCTAAAACAATATAAGAATAACTAATAAAAGTAATCAAGCTATAGGTAAAAAAAGTAGTTGTAACGTAAAAGAAATTTGATTGTGAAATACTAGGAAAAGTTGACAGTGTTATATTAAGTAAGGATAAGTAAAAAGTTACTGCTCTTGATATATTCGCATTGGGATTTCCAAAGCCACCCATACATATATAAGGAGTTATTTCATTATTATCATAGTAAGGGAGAGGATGTGCGTATATAGGTTGTAAAGCAGTAGGGAAGACAAAAGAGAAGCAGTAACTTACTAAAACAACATAACTTTTATGTAGAGGGAATATTATAAATACTAGCATAAGTAAAATTAAAGTAACTTCAGTTGAGCCCATAAAATTGCCGTATATAAATAGTTCAAGTGTTTCGTGGATTAAATAGTATTGAGTTAGTGGTATAGCAGTTTTTATGCTATACGCATATAATGGTTCTCTATAATATTGTTCAGCAACAAATACGAAAACAGTAAATAGAATAAGAAGTATTGATTCGTATAACTTCTTCATTTATATTTGTTGTTTAATTATATTATTATGTATTTTATTATTGCAAATTATATTACTTCATATTAAATTTTATTTATTAATAAATTTTAAGTAAATTATGAACTAAATAAAAACGTATATTTTTTAAATGATAATCACTAAAATTATTAAGTGAAATTTATATGACATAATTGAATTATAAGGAATTTTATAAATTTTTGTAAGTATTTACATAGTTACATTTCTTATTCTTATTATTCTTTTTCTTCTTCTTCTTCAATCAATTTTTAATAAATTTATTTTGATTCTTTTATTATTAATTTATTTATAAGAAATATTTTTTATAATTAGTTTAATGTCAGATAATAAAGATAATAATAACTTTGAAGAAATAGTTCTCGATAATAATGAAATGTACTTATATATATTTAATTTAGTCCAAATGATCATAATCAGACTGAAAAAGATAATAACTTTGATAACTATTATAACATGTTCAATAATGATAATAATAATGAAAACAATAACAATAACAATGCCAAAAAAAATAATATTATTGATTTCAAAAGTAGTGAAAATAATTTTACTTATAATGAAAATTCTCAAGAAGAGATAAGTGAGGAGCAAATTAACGAAATCAATGAAGATAATAGAAACAATGAAATCAATGAACATTATAAGGAAATGAATGAAAATAAGGAAAACAATGAAAATGATGAAAATGACGAAAACAATGAAAATGATGAAGAAACTAAAATTACAATTGACAATACTTACAACACGAATAATGATTTTAAAGATTTAACAGAATTAAAAAGTATTTTAAATGACATTAATTCAAATGAAAGTAAATCCAATACTCAAATAAAAGAAAGTACTTATGAATATGAGTTTGAAGAGGTAAAAAACAAAACACCATTTAAGAAAGATTCCGCAGATACTCCAGAAATATCCACCCACGAAGAACACATTCAATGTTCTATTCAAGAATCTATTCAAGAAATAACACAAGATTCAATTCATTCTATAATTTCTAGCTCAAAAGATGTTTCAGGTATAACTGATTCTAAAGAAATCCCAATTGATTACACAAAATATAGTTCATCTTATGATAAATTTATGCAATTAAATCAAGCATTCTTTAATAAAATAGGTTATAAAGATATATCAAATCATAAAATTCTCACATTAAGTGAAGAAGTTGACAATAATCCAATGACAAATAATTGTGAAGGATGTAATGCTGAATTTCCTAAATTCTTCAAAAAAATAAAGAACTGGTATTATAATATATAATATAATTTATTTTATATTTAATAGTAAGTTTTGTGGAATTAACCTGTGCAGCAAATGTTCTAATTTACAAAGAAAAATACCAAACAGCAGTGAAAAGGTATTTTCAACCATTTGTGTACATTGTGAAAATATATTTGCTATGCATTACACTCATGAAGAGTTTAAGAAAACAATAATGTCAAAAGAAATAGAAATAATCAATCAAAACCAAAAATTAGATGAACTTATTTCATTGAACTCATTACAGCAAGAGGAAAAACGTA
>Ga0100378_1004434_pt1 | contig 13068 bp, 16 predicted proteins | sample CryGeymeta201502_FD_81535 | JGI IMG/M metagenome (GOLD analysis project Ga0100378, IMG submission 81535) | Groundwater microbial communities from Crystal Geyser aquifers in Utah, USA - Crystal Geyser metaG 2015-02 | ecosystem: Environmental > Aquatic > Deep subsurface > Groundwater | place: USA...
CCTCATAATCTTCGTCTTCGGCCTCATCAGCTGCTTCGATGTCTGCACCTTCTTCTATTAGCTCTTGATTATTTGGTCTATTTTCATTTCGAGAAGTTCTTAAAGTCATCATGTTGATTATCGCAAAGGAACTTAAAGTAAAAGCATTAAGAAAATAAAACTTTTCATGTTGTTTGAGTTTATTATTAATTACATATTATTTAGTTTATATATTATATTAGTTAAAAACGTATATTAATTGTCTAGTAAATTTACATAATATTTATTTAATATTTATTAAAGATTTAATTTACTTAAAATATAAGTTAGTAATTATAATTAAATTCGAGTAAAATAAGTTATAAACAAGTTTAACTATTATATTATACTATTAGTTTTGTATATTCTGATTATATATAATTTTAATTACGATAATGGATACAATTACGACAGATACAACTTACCAAAGGAGTGATAATTATTCTGGAACGTTAACTAAATATTTGCTATATTGATTGTAAAGAAGATTTTCTTAGTGAATCAGTAAATGTAGTAGAAGATGGTAATTTCTATGAAATAACAACAACTGGAAAAGAAAGTTCTGAATCTGATTATGATCCTGGAGTTGTAAGTACTAAAGATAAAACGTTTGTATTGTTATTAAATAAAAATGGTGAGTCTCTTGATTTGAAAGATAGAAAGATTACATTAAAGAAAATTTAAATATTATTTATGACTTAAAGTAATAATTACAATATTAACAGTTACGTTTAATTCTTTCAGTGTTATGTGTTTTATTATAAAAAACAGACAATAAGACAATAGAATATGTTAATACCCAAATAAAATTTATTTGTAATTAAGACTTTATTCTAGGCAATAATATTATTTTATTAATAATCCATAACTTAATAATTTTATTATTAATTTTTAAATACTTAATAGAATATTTATTTAACTTTTCTTTAATCTTTAACTATTATTAAATTATAAACTATAGATCAAGAACTATTTCAAACAACATATTATTTTAAAAAGCAGGTAGTTGTAAATCACTAACTCCTAGTGAGGCGTAGAGAGATTTAAAGTTCATCATTTCCATGAATTTCATTAGACCTTCGATATCCTCTTGAGTCAATGATCTTGGAACGTGTTTAGTATAGTCTTCGTTGTTTTCATAAATTCCTCCTAATACAGAAAGCCCTTTATTCCAAATCCAAATATCTGGTGATAATGTAAATTCAGCTGAGAAATAAGTATAAATAATATTATAAGTGTTATCAACTCTATTCTTTCTGTGCATGAAAGTTACAAAAACAGTTTTTCCTCCATTTTCCTTAGTAAAAGCAAGACTATTTCCATTGAAAGTTTTAGCAGATGAGTATTTAGCATACTTAACTGAATTGTATAAAGCATCTTGTAAGGTTTTGTCATTAGGTAATTGAACTACTGATTTAAAATCATCTAAGAACTCTTGGAGATAAGCAGCTTCTAGCCCTTCAATTCTGTCGGTGATTGATGTTGAAAACATTTTATCATATCCTTGACCTTTAATTTTCTCTTTGACTGTATTACTTCTGGTTGTTTTGAATGCTGAGACTATATCAGTCCATGCTTTGGTAACCATATTTACGTTTCCTAATTAGGTAAATAGAAAGGATTAAATTAATTGCTTATTTACCAATAATATCAGCAAAGCCTTCTTTAGGTTTATCATCAGTGGTATTTGATGCTCTTAATCCAAAACCATATCCTGAATACATCTTTTTTGTTTTCTTTGATATTAATCTTGGAGTCGTCTCTGGTCTAATATTCTCGATTAATTTCTTTAAACAAACTAATTCGAAATAATTCATCAAATTTGCAAGATCAGCATCATCCATTTGTTTTTCTTCTTCCTTTACTACAATTTCTTCATTGACAATTTGATCATCAACAGTTGTCTAATAATATTATTACAATTAATTTTACAATTTTCTTAATAATAACAAGATCTGGGAACATCTTAAATTGAGTTGTGGTCTTAGTTGAAATAAAGTTAATTTCCTTTTTACTTTTAATTCTTTGAACAATAATAAGAATAAATCCTAATCCTCCATCGTTAACTTTGTCTTTCTTATCAGAAAAAATAAATTTAAAGACTTTCCAATCTCCGTCGGTGTCTAATACAGTCATTAGAGCTTGTTTAAAGGAGTCTAAGAGCTTTCCGAAGATTCCAAGTCCGTTTAAAAAGTCAGTGAGGAAGTCTCCATAGAATTCTTCGTCTAATTGGTCAAGTCTTTGGAATTCTGAAGATTGAACGTATTTGCTGTAACCAGTTGAAGTAATTCTTTCTACTACTTCTGATGTTTTTTTCATTATATTATTTTGTTTAATTAGTTCTTCAAGTTTTGGAATTTGAGCTATTAGAACTTTAATCTGTTCTCCGATTGAGACTGGTTTATTTGGCTTATCATCTGGTTTAGGTGTAGGATCACATGAGATTGATGCTAATAATATTGCAACTATTATAACTTTTAACATTTTAGTTTATCTAAAAATCTTAATTGTTTAATTATTAATAATACAATAATATAATGAATAATTAATTTCAATTTGTATTTGGAGAATTATGTTAAATAGTATAATATTACATAATTACATAATACTCTTTATTACATTTATAAGTTAAAATTACTTTAATAGATAAATATAATGCCAATAATAAATTTAATGTATTAATTAAAATATAATAATATCCTCATTTTCTCTTAATGTTAAAATTTCATATCCATGATCATTTATATAAATAGTGTGTTCCCATTGGGCACTTGGATTCTTTGGACTTACAATACTCCAATTATCTTCCCAAATAAAAAGATTATTAGGATTTGTATATGGATACATAACTACAATAGGTTCGATCGTTAATGTCATTCCTTTTTTCATAACAGCAGTCGAATTATTAACTTATTACATTATTAAATATTTTTAAAGTTACTTCCATGTGAAACGAATGGAGGAAGATGTAGCTCTTTACCTACACCGTGCCCTCCAAATTCTGTTAAAATTGTATATCCATTTGATTCAACAAATTCTGTAATGACTCTTCCAACATCCTTTATTAAGGTGCCTGGTTTACAAATACTAATTGCTTTGAACATAGCTTCACGAGTTATTTGAATCTATATATTTATGATTATTATATTTATGTGTTTATTGTTTAATAAACATATTTTAGATATAGATATATGAATATAGTTTTAGCAATTGTGTAACTTACCATCTTTTTGACGTCTATATGGACATCTCCAACACAAACCATAATACTTGTATCTGCATGGAATCCATGTTTATAACAAGTTACATCAACATTGATATAGTCTCCATCTTGTAGTATTCTATCATTAGGTATTCCATGACATGCTACTTCATTCACACTAGTACATACTGATTTAGGAAATCCCATATAACCTATAGGAGAAGGATAAGCATCATTTGATACAATATAATCATGTACTATTTTATCAATATCATTTGTAGTCATCCCCGGTTTGACAGAAGTACTTACGATCTCTAAAGTCTTAGCAGCTATTTTACATGTTTTTCTATATAATTCAATTTCCTCTTCAGTATAATAAAGAATATTCTTTTGTTTTTCATCTAGAACTACATCATCTTGTTTAAATTTCTCTGGATTCTCTATAAAAAATGTATGAAAATAAATTAGTATAACAGTGTGTGTTATTATTATTATTAATTTACTTACTAATATATGAAGGAACAGGAATATGAGCTGGAACTTTCAAATGAGGAGTAATGGGATATTGATCTGATATTAAAGGCACAGTATATATTGGTCGATGAGAAGCCTTTCCGAATGTTTTAATTTTACTATTATTTCCAAATAACTTTTTAGTAATATTTAAAATATTAGAAAATGAACTAAATTGTTTAATATTCTTTGTAAACATATTCAATTTAATATATAAAAATAAATATAAAAATAAATTAAATAAGCGTAATATAAATAAAAAATTAAGTAATATTAATTATAGTAATTAAATATCAACAAATATTTTCTAATTATATTCTTTTAAAGCATCAATAATTCCTCTATAATAATTTTCAGTAAAGTATCTATTCATTTCTTGTTTAGTAGCAAAAGCAACATCAGAATAATTATGCATTTGATTTTTAAATAAAGTAGGATTGCCTCTATGATGTTCAGCTTCAAAGTAAAATGTTCTTACTCCTATTATAATATAATTAATATAATATTAAAAACAATACTATACTATCTATCTTATTTACCTTTTATTTTTTCATTTTTAGGATCTTCCTTTTCATGCGAATAAAAATCTCTTGATAAGGCAGTACACGGACTAGGTCTCATATACCTAATAGAATAATCATCCTTTGATAAATGTAGATGTAATTTCATTTTAGCAATTTTAAAACTATCACCCCACATAATATTAATAGTAGGGAACTCCCACTGTCCTGTCAAATCATTTTTAAATATCATATAGATTCTATGCTCTCCTGCATATTGAATTGATTTATTATCACTACATCTAGGGTCAACAAATTCAGGATGTTTTGATATAGTTGAGTAAAAGTCCCATCCATTATTTTCTACATTTTCTGGATTGGGTCTACGAATATTAGGTTGGTTATCAATCATATTCTTTCTAGCGTTGCAGTTATCCCAGTAATCTGTAGCAACATCATTAAAAGTTTCAAGATCATTTCCGTATTTAGCATAGTCAAAAACATACTTTTTAAATAGTCTACGTCTGTATTTAAGAAATTCCATATCTTCTTTGTTAGCTCTTGAGTAAATAATGATAAATATTGTTAGGTATGTTTATTTATATAATTTATTATAATATTTATATTATTTTACTTTAAAAATATTGGAGGTCTTGATATAATTAATCCACAATCAATTCTCATTATATCATCAGTAGTTGCATAAGAATTTGTTAATTTATAAAATTCAGCTGATTGTGAAATTTTTTTATATTGTTCTGCTTCTTTTTTGATAGCTTCAATTTCGTGATAGTTTCGATAATCTAAATTTTTTTGTATATCAGTAAATCCTCTTTCAATCATTGCATCTGTAAATCTTAAATGAGCTTGAAACTTCTCTTCAATGACATCTGTCTTGCCAGCAAAATAATTTTCTGATCTAAGTTTATCATTATTCATCAATGACTCTATAAAATTATCTGGATATTCCTCAGTTCGTTTAATAACTTTATCATCAACATGAAGTTCTCCAGTTATATCTACTTCCGTTTTTAAATCAATAAATGGTTTAATTTCAAGGTAGTCTGCTAATTTTCCACTTTCTTCTTTAGTTAAAGAATCAGGGTCTTTTAATTTTAAACTTTCTAAGTATTCCTTTTGTTTGATCATGTCCTCTCTTTGTTTTAGTACTGTCTCTGCTTTCTTTTTATTCATTTTTATTTTGACTTTTTCGAACATGTCTTCGAATTTTTTTCCCATGACTTCATTTTTCTGTTCATATTTGTAGTTTTCGAACCTTTTCCATGTAAGCTTTTCCAAATTTATATCCTTCTCTAATAAATAATATAAGTATTATTATAATCATAACATTTATATCATTTATAACTAATGTATATTACTTAGCTCATTGAATAATCTTAAGTGATATAAGTAACTTTGATTAAACAATGCAAAATCAGTATTATCATCTTTAATAAATGTGTTGTAATATAGATCTAATTTTTTAAACTGTTTAGTCATAAATTCAGATGAAACTTTCATATTTTTAAATCCATCTATAACTGTTTTATTTGCAATCTTATAGAATTTTGGAGTTAGTTTTAATCTCAAATGAATTTTCATATTGAATATTTAAATTATTTAATTAAAATTAAAATAATCAATATAATATTAATTTAAGTATTAAATATTAAGTAATACTTCTTAGTATTATTAGTAATAATGTTTATATTAATATTCATAATGAGTATTATTAATCTACAAAAGTATTTTGCATTTGTTACATATTTTGGAAGAAATTTTAACGGATCTCAAATACAAATATGGAAGAATAAAGAGATGATAACAGTACAAGGAGAACTTCAAGTATGTATTAAAAGTAAATAATAAACAATTGAATTTCCATATAAAATTGAATATTTAACATATGTATACTTATAATAATACTAATAACTATAGAAAACGCTATACAATTCATTTATAAAAAATAAATCAGATACAAGCTTAAGAATGGCATCAAGAACGGACGCTGGTGTAAATGCATATAGAAATGCATGTGATTTCTATTTAACAATCAATGAAAATGTAAAATTTATATGAAATTTTTATATATACTTACATAAATAAATACATATAAATTACATAATTATAATCAATTTCATTAATACTTTTATTTTTTAATAGAATAAAATCTATCCTCCTTCAGTAATCAAAAAGGCTTTCAATCAAGTATTACACAAAAATAGAATTGATGTAGAATTAGTTGATGTTTATTTTGCTGAAAATACTTTTGATTCAAGAAGAGATGCTGGTTTAAGAAAATATGTCTATAGAATACGATATGGAGATATAAAAGATAATCCTTTGACTGAAAAAAGTTATTGGAATATAAATCCTTATACGAAGAATAAAAAACATAATTATAAAAGCCTCGATATAGCAAAGTTAAATGTAAAATTAATATAATGTTCTAATCTTCTAATCTTCTAATATTCTAATAGGATATAAAAGATGTATTTTGTGGGAAGATATATAATTTTAAGAATTTTAGTAGATGCACTGATGTAATTTAATATTTTAATAATATAATAATTTAATAATTTAATGTATTTATTTTTAAGCCTTTTGCAAGATTAGAAAGATCTATTAATAGTATTGAAGTTGATGTGTATAATGACAAGTAATTAAAAATTGTTAAAAAGAAATTAGAATAAATAAGAATATACAAAATATTGATATTTATTATTCAAGCAGAAGCTTTTTGAGAAATCAAGTAAGCTTAATTTAATTTAAAATATATAAATAATGCTACATACATCATTTACTTTTCATAAACATTTTAGCAAATTATATCATATTTCATCATATTTTTATTAAAATTTTAAGATTAGAATAATTACTGATACTTTAGTTAATTATAGTTGTGGAAATATATCTAAAGAAGAAATATTATGTTATTTAAATATGGAAAAACAAAATGTTAGTAAATGTAAAGCTCCTGCTGAAGGATTATACTTATTAGATATAATTTATGATGATAAACATTATTTGTTTCATGAGAAAACAATGAAGGAAATAGATCTAGAATATAATCCTTTAAATAATGAATATTATAAATTATTATAGTTTATTTTAATTAAAATTTATTATAAATTGTTAATATTTAATAGTTTATAATTAATATTAAATATATATGATTAATTTATATAGCTGTTAAAAATTAAATTAAAACTTTTCAATTTTATTTAACTGTTAAATTTTATTTTATAAACATTAATATAATAATTTAATATGGACCAAGACTTAACTAAAAAAGAAAACAATGAGGAAGACTTACCATTAGTTTTAATTGTCGATGACGATGAAATTTTCCAACAATTTCTTATTAATCGACTAAAAGAGGAAAACATGATAGTAAAATGTGAAACTGCAATGAATGTTAGTGAAGCAGTTAATCTTATTGAAGAACAGATCAAAAAAGAACAAAACTTTGATATAGTTTTTCTTGATATGTACCTTAAGGATAATACCTACGGATTAGATCTACTAAAGATTATTAGAGATAATGACTGGCTAAAAGAAGCTGCAATTGTTGTTATGTCTGGCACAGAGGATTCTAATATTGTTGAAAAGTGCTATAACTTTAGGATTCAAAACTTCCTTAAAAAGCCTATTTCAAAAATGAGCTTTAAGAATGAGTTAATAAAGTTAAAGAAAACACTTAAAGAAAAGACATGCCCTTTCAAAGATTACAAATACTTAAAATATTTGGGTGAAGGAGCATTAGGAAAAGTTTATTTAGTAAGAAATATTATTTCAAAAGAAAAGTATGCAATGAGAACTATTAGAATTGAAGATTGTAGGAGAGAATATGAAAATTCGGGCCATTTACAGATGTTAAATCTCCCTACAGTTGTTAAAATTAAACAAGTTAATATAATATCTGGATATATTTCGTATATAATAATGGAATATTCTGAAGTTGGAGCATTAAGTAATCTTATTAAATCGTACGCTATGAAAAAAGAATATATTCCTGATAACATGATCATCAACTGGATGACTCATATCCTAATAGGACTTTACCAAATTCATGAAATGGGATATCTTCATAGAGACATTAGAAGTGAAAAAATATTTCTTTTTAAAAACTCAATCGCCAAACTTAAAGAATTAGATTCTTTTAAGATATTAGGTGAGTATAATAGAGAAGAAAATATAATTAGACCATCTTACTACATGCCTCCAGAAGTAATTTTAAACAAAAATTACAGTAACTTAACTGATATATGGTCAACCGGAGTTGTCTTCTTCGAGCTTTTAACAAATACTTTACCTTTTAAAGGTACTTACTCTGAAGAAACTAATAAAAAGATTGTAAATGTTGATTATAATATTGATTTAATTCCCAAAACTAGAAATCCTGAACTTATTACTTTATTAAAAAAGATGCTAACCTTAAATCCTGAAGATAGGTGGAAAGCTATTGATTGCTTACAATTTAAACTTATTAATGAAAGATTACATAAGCTACTTGAAGAAAAAGCTTTTGAGATTAATGACGATGTTAAATCGAAGTTAATGAATATCAAGCCGAAACTTGAAAATTATAAAAATGTCTAAATAAAAGACTTAGTTGACTTAGTTGTAATTGACTTATTTGACTTAGTTTATAAACTATTTAAATTTTAAGTCTTACTTAAGTCTTACTTATTCTTAATAATAAATAATAAATATTATAAAAAAGTATACACTAACTTAATATATAGAAATTATAAACTTATCTAAGAAAAATATAATCTATTAAAATTTAATCGTATATTGAATAATTTTTATTCAAACTGTATAAAATTATTAATAAAATATAAATAATACAATAAATAAAAATGGATAAAGACTTAATTTCAGAAGTATCAGAAAACATTGATGAAGACTTACCATTAGTTTTAGTCGTCGATGATGATGAAATTTGCCAACAATTTATTATTAAACAACTAAAAGAGGAAAACATGATAGTAAAATGTGAAACTGCAATGAATGTTAACGAAGCAGTTAATCTTATTGAGCAACAAATCAAAAAAGAACAAGACTTTGATATAGTTTTTCTTGATATGTACCTTAAGGATAATACATACGGAATAGATCTACTAAAGATTATTAGAGATAATGGCTGGCTAAATGAAGCTTTAATTATTGTTATGTCTGGCACAGAGGACTCTAATATTGTTGAAAAGTGCTATAACTTTAGGATTCAAAACTTTCTAAAGAAACCTATTACAAAAGTAAACTTTAAGAATGAAATAATAAAAGTTAAGAAAAAACATCAAGAACAAGTTTTCTGCCCCATTAAGAATTACAAATATATCAAATATTTAGGCGAAGGAACAAACGGAAAAGTGGTGCTTGTAAAGAATAAAATAACTAAAGAAAAATATGCAATGAAAACAATTAAAATTCAAAATAACGAAGATGGTGCTCAAAAAGAAAGTGAAGAGATGGAGTATTTAAAAGGGATTAATTCTCCTACAGTAATTAAACTAAAAGAATTCGATATAATAACTGGAAACCTTTACTTGATTATAGAATATGCTGAGTTTGGAACGTTAAGTGATGTTATAAAGTCTTACGCTACTAAAAAAGATCACATTCCTGATGACATGATTATCAACTGGATGACTGAAATACTTTTAGGACTTTACCACATTCATGAAATGGGAGTACTCCACAGAGACATTAAAAGTGAGAACTTGTTTCTTTGCAAAAACTCAGTAGTAAAGATTGGAGATTTAGGAGCAGCCAGGGCCTTAGGAGAGGGAGCACGAGCAGCAACTATGGTCGGGACTACCTATTACATGTCTCCAGAAGTAATGATGAACAAAGATTACAGTAATATAATTGATATATGGTCAGTTGGTGTTGTCTTCTTTGAACTTTTATCGAATACTTTACCTTTTAAAGGTTTAGACGCTGAAGAAATAAAGAAAAAAGTTGTTAATGTTGATTACAACTTAGATTTAATACCCAAAACTAGAAATCCTGAACTTATTTCTTTATTAAAGAAGATGTTAGTGTTAAAACCTGAAGATAGGTGGAAAGCTATTGATTGCTTACAATTCAGACTTATTAATGAAAGATTACATTATTTACTGGAAGAAAAAATATTTGAGATGGATGACGACGCAAAAGCAAAGTTAATGAATATAATGCCAAAACTTGAAAATAATAAAGTTAATATAAGTGATGGAGATAAAGAAAGAATATTTTCATATTTTACTGATTTGGAAAAAGCAAAAAAAGTTGACTGTACAAGTATAAAGTCTGTTTATAATCCAGGCTTTTTCAAAACGAAAGTGTATAATGTTATATCTGGAGTAGATCTAGATAATTCTGTAAATGATTTACAACTAAAGCAGAAGGATATCGAAGAGCTATTAGAAAAAAATTTAATTATGAATATTAATACTCCAACTTCAAAAGAACTTGATTACTCAAACAGGGTTAACTATAAAGTTGTTACGGATGAAGACCCCCATATTGATAACTCAATTAAGTACCCTTTTGAACAACCAAAAGAGGACCCATTAGGTTTAAGTATTAAATGTTCAATCGCTGTTGATAAAGTCCTTAACAAATTTAATGATGAAGGACAACTGGATGATGGTGTTGATGAAAACGTACTCAAATATAAAATATCTACATGTAAAGAATACTTCGACTTCCTTATCGAAATCCGAAAACTTCGAAAGATCGTCCTTAGCAAATGTAGCAAGGACCAAAAACTTGCTATTATTCTTAACATCTACTTAACAATGTTCAAACACTATCAAATAAAAAGTTATGTATCGAACTCAGATTATGTTCCGTCAATGATAGAAAACATATTCTCAATGGTTTTTAAACCTAAATCCCAAATTGATGTTATTTACGATATAGGAGGTACTGTAATATCACTATATGAAATGAAACATATTGTCATTAGAAGAAACAAAAAACCATTCGAGCATTACTTCTTTAACCTTGCTGGTTCATCTGACCCTAGAATTAATATGATTAACATAACTAATAATTCTATTCTTGAGAGACTATTACTTATTTGTATTGATCCTGTTGATAATATTGATGATTATAATCTAAACTTAGGTTATTTTGAAGATAATAAGATAGAAGAGCAGATTGAAAATAGATGCAAAGGTTTCTTTCAAGACAATATTAAAATTGATAGTGGACAGATACTTGTTCCAAAGTTTCTTCAGAATTATGTTAAGGATTTTGGTCCAAATCCAACAGATATTATTAAGTTTTTGTTGAGATTTAATACTGATCCAGATGTAAAAGCTAATTATGTTATTAAGAACTTTAATGAGAATAAAGTTCAAATAAACTGGTATTAGTAAGATCCAATGATGAATAAGTTGATGTTTGTAAAAATTTATTAATTATTATAATAAGTTTAAATTTATATAAAGATTATTATGTATATTATATATTATATATAATATTATGATTATTTTAATGTGTGGTTATTATGATTTTATATATAATTAACTTTTATTTTAAATATTTTAAAATAATATATAATCTTATAAATTAACTTTTTAATATAACTATATATATTTATATAATTTGCAAAAAAACAACACAAAAACATGAATTATTAATCAATTCAATCAAGGTTTATAATTTATCTTCAATCTTCTGTGATTTATCTTTTCTTTTTGTATGTATGAATAACTTCTTTTGCTTTATAATTAGTTTCATAATTATTAGTAACTGTATTGTTATTCTTCTTTGGAGATGAAGCAATACTTGTATGAGTATTATTCATATTAGACATCTTCATATAATATTTATCAATTTTATTTTTAATATCAGCTTTTGTTATTTTACTACTACTTGTATTAGTATTACTTGATATATCATTATTATTGTTATTGTTATTATTATAATATTCATATTCTTTTGATTTACCTTTATCTCTATTTCTCATTATTCTGTCAGCAAAACTATCTTTCTTCTGTTGGTTGAACACTTCACCTGAGTTGTAGTCTATTACTTCGTTCCTTTCATGTTTAGTATCAAAACTTTTATCCTTTCGATTGGAATACTCTTCTTTAGCTATATAATTATTATTATAATTATATTTTTGACTGATGTCTTCCTTATTATCTTTGTTTATTTTAGTTGGTGTATAGGAAAGTAATTCTCTTTTATGTTGGAGGTTGCCACCGAGAGTAGAGTAATAGTCATTATTTACTTGATTGGTTTGATTTTGTAGCTGACTTATTTGATTATTGCTATGATTACTATGATTTTGTATACCGATTTCACTTGTAATCTTTAATTAATTACTATAAATAATATAATAATTACATTTTTATTCTTCACGTATTGAGTATATGTCTTATAGGTACTGCTTGTATTATTATTAATATTATTAGAATTAATATTATAGTTAGAATTAAAGTTATCTTCTTCTTTCTTATAAGAATATATTTTTTGTTGTGAGTTATTTGTGTTTGAAATATGGGAATTGGTTAATCTACTAATATTATTATTAATATTTCCGAAATTTAGTTTTTCTCTTTCTAAATTATTTTTATTATTGTTATTATTAGTAAGGTTATTAGTAATGTTATTGTTATTATTGTTATTAATATTTAATGATTTTAGTTCACTATCATTAAGCAATTCTGAAGTATGGGAATTTTTTCTATTTAAATAATAGCTGTTATTGTTATTATGACTAGAGTTATGTTGGTGATGGAAACTTCTTTCTCCTTGATTGTTATTGTTAGTAATATTTAACGTGAGGGGTGAATATTTACTCATTGTCTCAGCTTTTTTTTCTAGCTTTTC
>Ga0100378_1004445_pt1 | contig 13058 bp, 14 predicted proteins | sample CryGeymeta201502_FD_81535 | JGI IMG/M metagenome (GOLD analysis project Ga0100378, IMG submission 81535) | Groundwater microbial communities from Crystal Geyser aquifers in Utah, USA - Crystal Geyser metaG 2015-02 | ecosystem: Environmental > Aquatic > Deep subsurface > Groundwater | place: USA...
AAGGCCCCACATAGGAGGAGTTGATCCGCCATTAATTTCAGCTGTTGTTCCTTACACTGCTTTAGCTTTGGCCCAGTCAGCAATTTTTCGCTTCAGGCCAGTCGTTTCAGCTCCAATAGCTGTTATTTTTTCTTCGATTTTTTACCAGACTCGAGGTACACACAAGAAAGTAGTTCTATTTTACAAAATATATACGGTCGGCATGCCAGCATGAATTTGACAAGATTCCCTTGAAGAGCTGTGGGATCGGTGAAGAAAACGTTGGCTCCTCCTCTGATGGTGATAACAAGATCGACCAGCTGAGCAGCAACGTGACTCAGAGGAAGCATACTGAGAACTCTTGCTGTTCCTTCCTTTTAAGGAGTCCATATGCCTGTTGACCTGGCAGCAACGTCACAAATGTAGGTGTAGTTATCGTGGCTGATCATCACAGCTTTCGGAGGTCCGGTCGTCCCACTGGTATAAATGAAAGTTGCACAGTTTCCTGGCTTTTGAACCATTGCTCTATACTCCAAAGTGTCCTACTCTCTCTTTGGGTTGTAGCCCTTATCGCCAATTGCCATGAAATCTTTCCATAGCAAAACGCGTCCATGGAGCTCACTGGGAATATTGCTGGGAAGGGCTCCTTTCCATATTATGTAGTATCTGATACCTTTCACTTTATCGAGAACCTTGACATATTTTTGGAAATGCTCGGCATTTTCCATGACTGCCACTGTTGCTTCAGAATGGTTGGCAATGTAGGCGCAGGCATCAGGTCCGTTGGTGGTGTACTGTCCAATGGGAAGATAATGTCCAAAAATTGAACCGTGGAAAGCTACAGCCCACTCAGGAGAGTTGAACCCGATAATATTGATGGACGTATACTCTGGAATTCCTAAAGTGATTAGAGCCTTGGCAAATCTGATCGACTCATCGTAGTATTGTTGGTAGGTAAGAGATGCCCAATGGTTGGGAGCATCTTACCAAGTGAGAGCATTGAGGTTTTTGAACTTTGGTAGAATATCATTCCACAGTCCAATAAGAGTATAAGGTTTTTCTGATCCTGGGCCAGACTTTTTGACTCTGACTGGTAACTCGACTCGATAATCGGTGGTCCAGAGAAAGTTGCGGTCGGGCACCTGGGGATCAAAGTTATTTATAATGTACTCTAATCCTTTGTTGGAAATACAGGTGTATTCATCTTCTGGAATTTTGGGCAGAGTGCTCTCCGTCATACCAATTCACGTTGATAAAATAAAAATATCTACTATCAAGATCTATACTGGACAAATGATATAACCGAAACCAAAATAATAAAGGGATCATCCTCTAAAGAACGGTGGTGACACAATGAGATGAGTATTTTTCTGCAGTAGTAAAAAAATAAATATAACAATGCAGGTAAAGGCTATCGCTGCTCATCCGACTATTTAACAACTCTCAGAGTATTGTTCCTCTCTTATTCAGCTATGACCCAGACAAAAAAACAACTTCAATTCCTCTTTAGTTTGAATTTCTACCAGTCTAGATTCTATCCAAATAGTTCACCAAACTTAACAACCAACACACATATCGAATTCACTACTTGGGGTCAAGACCTCACAATACACTAGCCTGTCATAAAAAATATGCTTACAATGAAAAAAATCGTGAAGACATTGCCTCACTTAGTCAGAACAAATAGCAAGAAAGGTACAGGGTCGATATGCGGAAGATCGTAGAGTCACACACTTTGCAGGAAAAACTCAGGGAAAACAGCTATTATCGTTCTGGGCTGTTTTATCGAGCTTTTGAAGGTATGAATCCTTATTTGGGAGAAGGGGAATGGTTATTCAATAGTCTTTTTGAGGGAGGAAATCTTGACTGTGCTATCAAGATCAAGTAAAGCTAATTTGATCTTTTTTTGAGAGTAGATAGCAATACCAAAGGTCATGTTGGGTGGTTTTATTTTAGCATCAAAAACGGTTGCAGAAAATAAAAAATCAAGTTGAATTTATGCAACTTGTCCAGAGGCAAGAGTCTTTACAACTTAGTATTTATTTGGTAACTTTAGGGAATGCAACCATACGTATTTTCAAAGCAAAATAACATGCAGCACGGTACTGAATGGATACAATCTGGACAAAATTTAGGAATTAGTCACAAACAGCTACGATATTAGTATCTCGTAGACAAAGTTCCCAGCCATATGATGTCTTACTATTGTCTTGAACTTTAGTACTAGTTTGAGCATGAAAACGATGAGGTGTTCTTCGCATACTGCATACCTTATACTTTTAGCAGGTTGCTCAGATAAATATCACTTCTTCCGCTTCAATGGGTTAAGCAGGGATATTTGGGAAAAAGTCTTTCAGGCGTCAACATTCCACTGCTACACATAAGCAATCATTAGATCGAAAGGGAGAAAAAGAACATTTTTGTCACTGGCAGATGGCATCCTGGGTAATCCAATAGCTCCCATATGCTTCAAGGATTCATGACTTTTCTGACCTCTAATACAAGAGAAGCGACTGAGCTGAGGGACAGAACAAATTTCTTCATCGTGCCAATGGCTAATCCTGATGGCGTCATTTGTGGAAACAGCCGAACCAGTATGGCTGGAAAAGATCTCAATAGACAGTTCATAAATGCAAGTCGATAGTTGTACCCTGAAGTCGCTCTAGTCAAGGAGTTTGCCAAGAAATTGCAAAGTACTTATGGGCTGTTCATGTATTTAGATTTTCATGGACATTCTAGGAAAAAAAATACTTTCTTCTATGGGCCTAATTACACGATTCACGAGCCAAATTACTATAAGAGTAGAATATTTCCCAAATTGGTTGAAAAAGTAGATTCGAATTTCAGATTTCACAGCTGTTCATTCGCAATTGACGATGACAAGAAAACAACAGCAAGAGCAGTATTGTTCGAGCATATTAAAGTTCCATATGCCTTCACTATCGAAACATCAATAGGATCTTTCTATCACTGTTAAACCATGAAAACAGTTCCATTTAGCTAGAATTAATGGAGAACAATAGGCACATCCATCTGCCAAGGACTTTCAAAGTTTTTGGTTGGTTTTTAGGAGTACGAGGAAATCATGAGAAAAAGAAGACTAAATAGACAGAGGAAAAGACCTCCATCAGGTGGTAAGCATACCTTCACTGAACAAAACAATGATTAGTAAGATTTTTCAAGCTATTTCAAGAGAGGTCAGCCTCTAAAATTGCAATACAAAGGAGACAGCTTGTTTGGCTGTCTGATCGATGAAATAAAAAGCACAAAGGCCAATCAAAATTACATCAAATAGATAGATGAATAATGTTAGTCAGATTCCCACGATTAAACTGAAGAATTCTAGATATCAAAAATGAAGGAATTTAATAATTTGCTAACTGATGCTTCTAGAAAATAACCAGCCAAAATGAAAAAATAGTCATACTCTATCAGGTTTCATCGACAGCCAGAACAGTTCATGGTCAGTTCGGAAGATCTAGCAGACGAATTGATGTTTTTGGAAGAGCTTCAAGTATCAAAAAAGCCACATCCTCCATCTGTTGCCAAATAGATTCCTCGATCGACACTTCCACAAGCATCAAAAACCACAAACAATTGGAAGAGGGCACAACAGCAGCAGAAACGCCAAATAAACCAATCAGATTTCAATAGCAGGCCGATGTCTCAAAAGCAAGATAAATCATTTGGAAGAAGATCCTTTGACAGGAAAAATATTTCATAAATTTAACTAGCCTCAGATAAGATAAGCTATTTTGGGTAGTTTCGTCTGTTTGTTGAAGAAAGTTCTCCTGAATAAAAGGTAAGGCCTCATAGTCGAAACTCAATTTTCACAAGATAAAAGAGCAGAAGCTCCAAAAAAAATTATCCTGAAGATTCTCGATTCATGTCAGAAAGTTTGCTTGAAAGGATCAATCGGAATACCTTGATTGACCCTAACATATATGAGCATCACCCACCTCATCAGAGTTATCAGAGTCATCAGCGTTCTAAAAACAACAACTTTTAGTTCAAATTCGACGAGATAGAATCTGTCAATGAGACCAAATAAAAATTAAGAGATTATCTTAGAACAAAAGCCAACAAAGCAAACAGAAGCAGTACGATCGGTCCAGCATCCTTCTATGGAGTAAGACAGAACATAAATCAAAAGAAAATCAGCAATCGTCAAAATTTGATGTTGAGGTAACAAAGTTCAAGTCCAAGGAAGGATTCAATAAAGATCATCAAGTTTATTTGATTTTAATATTTGAAGAAATAAGTTCTTAAATATAGATGAATCATTTTTTGGGCTTGAATTCAGTAGGACCAACCATTTCTGCTGGCTTGACCCATTCATTGAATTGTTGTTCGGTCAAATGGCCAAGCTCCAAAGCCGACTGTTTGAGAGTGAGACCTTTCTTATGGGCATTCTTGGCGATTTGAGCCGCTTTGTCGTAGCCAATGTAAGGATTCAAAGCAGTCACCAACATCAAAGAATTATTCATGAGCTCATCTATTCTCTTTGTGTTGGCCTCAAGACCAGCAAGGCAGTTTTTGACGAAAGATTGACATCCATCACCAATCAATCTGATAGAATGAAGAACATTGCGGGCAATAAGAGGCTTGAAGACGTTTAATTCGAAGTGACCGCTCATACCACCAACAGTAACTGCGACCTGATTTCCCATAACTTGGGCACACAACATTGTCACTGCCTCACATTGAGTTGGATTGACTTTTCCAGGCATTATACTTGATCCTGGTTCATTTTCAGGTAAGTTAAGTTCACCAAGACCACTTCTTGGTCCACTACCTAAAAATCTAATATCGTTGGCAATTTTCATAATACTCACGGCAACAGTGTTGAGAGAGCCGTGGAAATCCACAAGTGCGTCTTTTGTAGCAAGAGATTCGAACTTGTTGGGAGCAGTGACGAAGTTGTATCCAGTTTCTTTTGATACCTCTTCTGCTACAGCTTCAGCAAAGCCAATATATGCATTAAGTCCGGTTCCGACGGCTGTTCCTCCTTGGGCAAGCTCTGAAATTTCAGGAATCTTTGCCTCGATTCTCCTGATGGCCATCTTGATCTGATGGGCATATCCTGAGAATTATTGTCCAAGAGTCAAGGGAGTGGCATCTTGAGTGTGAGTTCTGCCGATCTTGATGATATTTGCGAATTCCTTAGATTTTTTTTCAAGCTCAGCATGCAGAGCTCTAAGTCCAGGCAGAAGAACTCTGTGGGTTTCGAGGACTGTTGCGATATGCATGACAGTGGGGAAGCTATCATTACTAGATTGACTTCTGTTGACATGATCATTAGGATGGACTGTTTTTTCTCCAATTTTTCCGCCAAGAATTTATGCTGATCGGTTGGCAATGACTTAATTGGCGTTCATATTTGATTGAGTTCCTGAACCAGTTTGCCAAACAACAAGAGGGAAGTGTCCATCAAGCTTTCCTGAAATCACCTAATCAGAAGCTTTAATGATGGCATCAGATATTCTTTGTTCGAGGCCATAGCGAACATTGATTTTAGCACAGCATTTTTTAAGGATGCCGAAAGCGCGGATAATGGGTACTGGCATGCGATCAGTGTCTCTGGCAATATCGAAGTTTTGAACAGATCTCTGAGTTTGAGCTGCCCAGTAACGATCGGCAGGTACTTGAATGGGTCCGAAAGTGTCTCTTTCTTATCTGAATTCAGAGAAGAAAGATCTGTTGACCTTAAAGAAAGAGGTGATTTTGTTGATTCTTCCAATCATAAAATATCTTTATGGATAACCCTCTCAACAAATAATTTTATTACCAAGAGCAAATCACAAAGTCATCTCTATTTTTATAGTTGTTGGTAAATATGCTTGAATTAATTCTTAAACCAGTATAATAATTATGAAGGTCTAAGAGGAGAAATACAAGATAAGCCGTAAACCTCTGAAAGGCAAAACCATCAACGGAAAGATCAATAAACTTCGAAAGAATAACAGCTCAGATAGTCCTACGCACCGTCCTTAATAAAAAAGGAAAGAAGATCTTGAAAGGAACATGATTATCAAGTTCAATGAACAAAGTATCAGCTTTATAGCAAAAAATCATTAAGGATCTTTCATCAGTAATGGGCATGATAGGTCTATTGACAGTTTTGATAAAATGTTATACGGTGTGGAGTAACTTTTGGCAATTGAAGACAATAGTCGGGAAGAGGAACCCAATTATTCAATGCTCTATAAATAATTCTAAAAATTGTGTAAATCAGAAGAGCAAGATTCCAGTTCAGTAGGTCTTGGTGATTTAGGGCTTGAGGATGAGTCGAAAAATGCAAAAGATAATTCTTGGTAAGATAGCCATAACCAGCAAATTGGAAAATTACTAAGATAGAAGCTAGAAGAGGTGAAATAGATCCGAAAGAATAGAGGAAACTCTAACCTTTTTAGTAGCGATCCTAATATCAGTATTAGATTGCTTGGAGGAGCCAACTTATCAGAAATTCATGAAGAATAAATTCAGCATGATTCCAGCATACACAGAATGGATCCTATCGAAGAAGAGTTTATCGATTTTGTCAATAAAGGTCAAGGAAGTAGCAAAATAAATATAAGCAAAATCGAGGAAAAGGGCAACCTGAAAGAGGAAAAGAAGGTCATCTTCAAGGAGGATACGCTTAAATAGACAGAAGAAGACTAAGTGGTGGCGATGCTGGAAAATGAATTAGTCAGTAGAGGATAGGCTCAGGAGGAGTCTATCAACTAATAGCAGTTGTCTCTCAAGAAAAACAAGAAGGAAAGTTTTTTGAAGTAAAATTACAAGCATATACTTGAGGAATTGGACGACAATGAGTAAAAAAAGCTTGATGTTAGCCAGCTGAATATGCTGGCAAATTTAACAAAGCGAGCTGAGTGGATTCAAAATAGAAAAGACAAGTCATCAAAGTGGAAGAGAAAAGAGCTCCAGATGATAAGTCGGTTTAGATAGATAATATAGAACCCCTACGCAGAATTCTCAGACTAAGATGACTTCCAGTTATAAATTTGATACTCAATTTTACCTGAAGATTAATCAAAGTTCAAATCCATCATTATGCTCATTTTTTACTGAATAAGCTGTCATCCACCAAAAGATCCTCTTCTATTGCTTATTTCTTTGCTGCCACTTTTGGTTTACCCAGTAATGTGTTCAGGTCTATCTCCTCGTTCTGAGGAGATGAGATGTATGCTGGTTTTGGGGATTACGCCTTGATCTATGCAATGTTATCAAGATCTTCAGCCTGACCAAAAAGGTCGTATTTCTGTTTCGGAGCTGTAATTGTTGGTTTAGATTCTTTGATGGGCCCTTCTTTCTCTTTCTTCTACTTTTTTCTGCCTTCATACGCTTGAGCATATGGGTTGCTGTTTTATTTTGATGGCTTTGACTAATCACTGAGATTTATCGCTATTTTTGCAGGTTGCTCAATCTTAGGGGAATATTCAGTTTTAGGCTCAGGGTTGTTTTCTTTCTGCCTATCTCTAAGCTTAAGATTGAATCTTGTTGGCTTGATTTCGTCTTCCTATGTTGGATTAGCAGTGATTTATTCCTTTGCCAGAGCCGATCCTGATTGTTTTGTTTATTACTTTTTCACCTAGTCTTTCTTTTCAGCTGTTGATGCTACATATCCAACATCTTCGCTCTTCCTATCTTTCAGTTTCATATTGAATCGACGAGGTACAAAGGCAGGCTTGTCATCTTCTTCTCTATTTTAACCCTTGATATATTCAGTATTTTTGTCGTTGCTGATCATTGGCTTTGATTCCTCTTTTGGAACTTCTTATTTGTTTCTTCTGAACTTCATCATTCTTGGAGCTATGTTGGGAGTTTATTCATTTTTGGTCTCTTCAATAGCCTTAGCAGGTTAATTTTTATTCACTACTGGTGACAATTTGTGTTCTTCAAGACTTTTATCTTTGTTTCTTTTAATCATGAAAGGTTTATTTTTCTATTCTTTTACTTATTATTTGTCTTAAAATTTTGTAAGATTCTAAACTGATCCTTTGCCGCTGTTTTATTTCAAAGGGGCAGTAGATTCCTCTTCCTTCCATACTCTTTCCTCTTTCCTTTCAACTTTCTATGTTCTGTATGACTTTTCTTCTTCATCTTTCTTTTTCTTGAAAAGAACTGGTTTATTGAGGTTGTTATCATCTTGATGAGTTGTTTTCAATGTTTATCTTGCAGCCTGAGGAATAATTTTATCCATATTTTTTACTGACTGATATTTTTTGGCCCCTTTAGGGTGAGTTAGAATATTTTTTTCATCATTTTCGCTTTATTTGTTAGATGCTAGTCCATTTTCCATCTAACTGATTAGTAGTTATAAGGTAGACAGCATTTATTGAGGAAATTTCCCTCCTTTCTTTGTCTTTTCGACAGTTTTCTTACTTTATTTCTGCATTTCTTCGCAATTGGCATGGCATGTGAGGGTAGCATTTTCTATTTGCTTTATTTGAATTCTGATTTGCTCATTCTCATGTCCAATCACTTCTCCCTTTGATTTAAACAATGATTCAGTTGTCGCTTTGTGTTGCTTGACAGTATCTATTTTTTTCTTTAATTATTCAGCTTTTTTGTGCAGCTCAGGGTTTATGATGACGCTGATACCTTTCCTTTTAGCTTCTTTAAGCTGTGCATTATTCTTTTTTTCAACATCAGTCACTTTTTTGTTAAGTTCTTCTAATTTTTCCGACAGCTTTTGAAGTTGTTCCTCGTGCTTTTAATATTATTTTTGAGCATTAATAGAGCTTGTTTTGATATTACCCATTTCAATAGTAGGCAGCTCTTTGTCAGCCTTATCCATTTTCGTGAGTTTTTTTCCTTCGTTGTCGATATCGTATTTCATTTTTGTAATGAATTTGGTGCATTCGGTGATACTGTTTTTCGTGTCGATTATACTTTGATCGAGAGATAAGTGGTACTCCTCTTCTTTAAGAGCGCCTTCTTTATTTTTTAATTTGGCCAAATCTTTAATCGAAGTTTGAAGGGCTGTTTCGTTGCTAATTTTAAGTTCTTAAAGCTGTTTGATCACATCATCTTGGTTGATTTATTTTTATGTCTTTTTCCCCTTTAGCTGCAAGATGTTCTTGTTTATAAGATCGTTAAGTTAATCATTCAATTTCTTGATGGTGTTGCGAGCCCTTTCATTCTAACGGGTTAGTTTGTCCAAAGAAAACTATTCTAGAGTCTTTTCATCATAAGATGGACAGTGCTTTTCAGCAAAGTTGACGTATCTGTTCGGACCAGTATTTTCTTCTTTTTTCTATTCTACTTTTGGCTTTGAGCGAACAGAATTTTTGGACTGAGATCTTCCACTATTTCTTGAATTGATACGAGAGTTCCCTCTCACAGGCGGTTCTACTTTTCTTGAAACTGAACCTACCCCTCTTTTTTATGTGGTTACAAGTTTGGGAATGTTCGTAGGCTTTGGAGGAGCTAATTTTTATTCCTTTACTGTATTTTTTATCTTTGAGTTCACGGGAGGGACAGTTGGTTTTTCTTAGTTTGCTTAAAAATCTTCTTCGTAATTTTCTTCTTCAAAATTTTCTTCTCCGTACTCCTATTCTGCCTCTTTTTTTAGGTCTAACTAATTAGGTATTTTCAGAGCTGACTATTTAGGCATTTTAATAGGCGAAGTGACTATATCTTTGACTTTTGGTTTAGGCGAAGGTTCATAAGCTACTGATTCTTCTAATGACTCCAGATCAGGCTATTCCGGCATATCGTATGTCATAGGTGATTTTTCTTTCTTTTTGTCTTTGATTTCCTCGAGTCCAACTTCCTAAAAAGTTTTTCCCTTATTGTTATTATTATTGGTTCGATTGTTATTGATGGAGGGTAATTTGATTGCTTTATCGTCCTCAAAATCCACAAATTAGTTGTCGAAGTCAGTTTTCTTTTTAGTGTTGTTGACGTTAGTTTTATTTTTGGAAGAAGGCTCATCAAAATCAAAATCATCTTCCCAGTTTGAAGCCATTTTCAAAGCTATAGAAATTATATAGGTAACTGATGTAATACACTAAATGAATCAATCAAATCAAACTAATGTGTATTCCTGTCTCTGAAACTCACCGAGAATCCTCCAAAGAGCAAAGTCTTCCCTCTTTGTTGTGACTAGCTCTGCGCACTCTCTGAATTCGTTGTTCTTGATGCCAATAAATAGTTAGGGTTTCATGGCAGAACGAATGAGATAAAGATCCTTTCCTTGGTTTTCTAGGAACCATTTCTGATGTAGTCCATTATTCTGCTTTTGCTGAACGATATTTGCTCCTTCCTTATGACTTTCGTCTTTGACTTCAAGGACAAGCTTAGATTTAACGTTTTCAAGGAAGTATGTGTTGGTTTCATTGTTAAAGACAAGCTTGAATCTCTGATTGAAACGTTTATTGATAGGGTACTGGATGACTTTGACGTTGGGTTTAGAGGATGCTTCAGGCACATCTATGGTCATATTTGTGAAGGCATTCTAGAAAAGAACACTTTGGGTGATTGCCCGTGTCTTTTAAGCTATTCTCAAGACCCATCTGATTTCAGGGTCGTCTTCCTTCTTCTCTCCTAACTGAATGATTCCATCCCTGTCAGCATAGACGTAAGCATTGGGATTATCTTTATCTCGGAAGACAAAAATATTTGGATCGGATGTATTTTCATAATGTTTGACCACGTAATGCTGACCAGTCCCCCAATTACCAAAGACCAGCTTGCATGATTTAAAAGTTGATTCAAGTACAAGAGTAGACTGTGCATGGACAAGTTCATGCAATTTTTTTTCCTTGATATATTCGATCATCCATACTTGGTTGAGATCATGATCGTTGTAAGGTCCAAGTTGAGGGACTTTTCCCATATATTAATTGGAACTTTCCTCCTTGATCATCAGCACCTTATTTGATGTTTTGTGGAAAATGTGGTAGTAGTTACCAGGTCTTAGCTATATCTTTTCAATGGGTCCTTCTATCATAATAGTTTATAAATGCGTATTCAATTCGACCTCAGAAAAATTACAGGTTAGTTCAACTACAAAGGAAAAATTCGGCTCAGAGTCAAGGTACCTCTCTGCTCAGGTAGATCGGCTAAAATATCAGATTTATCTTTGAACCTGCTCATTATAACGATGGATACTATGTGTTCCTCGAGAAGCAAATGGCAAACACTGAGAAATTAGGGGATCAAGCATCTGTCTAACTCTCTGTTTTAGCTGAAACGGGAGTAACTCTGGGACATGTTACGATTTTCCTGGTCGAACTGGTATTTTTTGGTTGACTTCAGAGGCATAAAAAGCCAATAGAGATACGACGAGATCAATAGCACTATGTGATCGACTATGAACTAAAATAGATGGCAGAAGATATGTAAGAAATAAGGATTTCGGGAGGAATAAGAACCTCTTTGGCATAGATGCCAGATGCCAATATTCAGGAGGAGTAAGGAAAATTCTAGTTACTAAAGATGAGCAAGATGGTTTTCGAATTCGTACAAAAATTAGACCCAGCAATGTATGCATACCAAAAAATATACAATATCATAAACTGGACCTATCCTTACAAGACCATCACAATGGGAGTCATTATTACTCTTATGATCTACAACATCAAAATAGCCATTTTCATGGTGGGGATCCTGCTCTATTTTGGAAGGACCTACCTCTGTAGAAGGCTCTATCGCCTACAATATTATAGGACCAAACATCACCGGCTGTCGATTCCTCAATAAAATATGGTATTTTTACAGGTCAATATATAAAGGTATTGCTAATTTTATGACCAGGCCTGTTCTTTTCTGTTCAGTGAAGATAAAACCATTCTCGTCAACATCATCAACTTATTTTGCAAAATGGGCTTTTTCCTCGTCCTCATGCTCTTCATTTTTGATGTCGAGCATCTGATTGTTATTTTGTTATGGACCTCTCTTCTGCTGACTAGTCCTTATCGCAAAGTTCTGCTCAAATATCTGAAACCCTTCCTGGAGTTTGTCGTGGGGGAATATAGCAAAATTGTCAACAAAATATCGTCAGGAATCAGCAACGTAATGGGGAAAAACGACCTTCAGGCGAGTGGAATTCAGAAAGAGTTTTACTTTTACAAATATGAGAGATGGTGGGTGGTTGGAGGGTGGCAAGATGAGAAAAAAAAATTTTCAGATGAGGAATATGATTGTTTGGTGTTTCCTCGGTAAATGGCACCTGAAGGATGGGCATGGATTGAAGAGTGGAAAATCGATTATGAAGGTCTGGTAGACTCTGATGGATTTCAATACGCCAACGATATCAAAAAATAATTCAAGCCACACTCACATTTAGCCACCTTAAGACGCAGAAAATGGAAAAGGGTGTGCTGCAGGCTAAAGGAAGAATGATTGTTCAAATGTATTTTTGTGCAGATCTGATGATTTTATTATCCGAATAAAAAAATAACTCGGATTATTAATAATTTTCAATGAAGCTGACAACTCGGACTAGCTACAGTCGCACCGATCGCCACCATCCATCTATTGATGGATAGCCCGGCTATAAACAATACTCAACTCCTAGAAAATAATCAATGCCTGTGGCCCTACATGGCAGGAGTCACCACAAAAAGCGATAAACATGCCCTGAAGTTATTTATAGAACCCGCCATCCTTCTCCAGGAGATGACAACAATTAGGATTTGTGGAAGACTAATCCCAGATAACAGGTGAGTGGCAACAAGCTAGAGTAGATGAATAGCAAGAAAAGTGAATGGAAAATATTGACACTCGAGCAGATCAAGCGACAAAGACAACCAAAAATAGTTGAAGAATCAACAGCAGGCAATAGCAGGAAAAAATCAGGACAAAAGCTGTATGTTTCAATCTCTAAAAGCAACAGATCTTCTTCCTCCAGAAGCAGTCTCAGTCGTGACCATAATCTCACAAAAGTGGGTGGCTAGCATGCTTTTTTGAGCAGTCTCAACAGTAATGCCCGAATAGTTGACAAGGTGTAGCTTCAGCTTCAGGAATCGTTCGGCTTCAAGAGATTCCTTTGCTGATAATATAGTATTTTTTCTTGAAATCGATTGATTTATAGTATTGCTGGCATTATTACATGACGTCAAAAGAAA